>Ga0209190_1000038_pt1 | contig 92189 bp, 104 predicted proteins | sample M_140205_XF_Meta_FD_187315 | JGI IMG/M metagenome (GOLD analysis project Ga0209190, IMG submission 187315) | Freshwater microbial communities from Lake Montjoie, Canada to study carbon cycling - M_140205_XF_MetaG (SPAdes) (version 2) | ecosystem: Environmental > Aquatic > Freshwater > Lake... | reverse complement strand
AAGATCTTGATATTAATGCCTTTGACTTTAGTTGGCATCCAGATGCAAATAGTCCACCGTTTATATATGCGTGGGGAAATAAATGGAATGAAGCGGCACTTGAACTGGTATTAACTTATACTGTGCCAGGAGCCACTGAGTATAACTATATGCCTGAATTAGTTAAGTTGTTACCAAATAAAACTAATTGGGAAATTCCAGAAGATGTTGATAGTAGTACCTTTGATTTTACATGGCGTCCAAACCCAACCAGTCCGCCGTTTATATATCAATTTGGTACACAGTGGCAAAAAACAGGTGGACCAAGATATATAGTTGAAAATGCAACAGAGATAGCATATATAGATTTATTTAAATGTACTATTAAACCAAACAAAACTAATTGGGAAATTCCAGAAAATGTTGATTGTAGTGCCTTTGATTTTAGTTGGCATCCAGATGCTACTGTTTTGCCGTTTATATATGAATTTGGTACACAATGGCAAAAAACAAGTGGACCACGATATATAGTTGAAAATGCAACAGAGATATCATATATAGATTTGCTTAAATGCACTATTAAACCAAATAAAACCAATTGGGAAATCCATGAAGATGTTGATAGTAGTACCTTTGATTTTAGTTGGCATCCAGATGCTTCTGCTCCGCCGTTTATATATCAATTTGGTACACAATGGCAAAAAACAGGTGGACCACGATATATAGTTGAAAATGCAACAGAGATATCATATATAGATTTGTTTAAATGCACTATTAAACCAAATAAAACTAATTGGGAAATTCCAGAAGATGTTGATATTAATACCTTTGATTTTAGTTGGCATCCAGATGCAAATAATCCGCCGTTTATATATGAATTTGGCACACAATGGCAAAAAACAGGTGGACCAAGATATATAGTTGAAGATGCAACAGAGATATCATATATAGATTTGTTTAAATGTACTATTAAACCAAATAAAACTAATTGGGCTAATTGGGAAATTCATAAAGATGTTGATAGTAGTGTCTTTGATTTTAGTTGGCATCCAGATGCTACTGTCCCGCCGTTTATATATGCGTGGGGAAATAAATGGAATAAAGCGGCACTTGAAACAGTGGTAACTTATACCGTGCTAGGGGCCACAGAATATACATATATGTCAGAATTAGTTAAGTTGTTACCAAATAAAACTAATTGGGAAATTCCAGAAGATATTGATAGCAGTGCGTTTGATTTTAGCTGGCGACCAAACCCAACTAGTCCGCCGTTTATATATGAATTTGGTACACAATGGCAAAAAACAGGTGGACCAAGATATATAGTTGAAAATGCAACAGAGATATCATATATAGATTTGCTTAAATGCACTATTAAACCAAATAAAACTAATTGGGAAATCCATGAAGATGTTGATATCAATACCTTTGATTTTAGTTGGCATCCAGATGCTTCTGCTCCGCCGTTTATATATGAATTTGGCACACAATGGCAAAAAACAGGTGGACCAAGATATATAGTTGAAGATGCAACAGAGATATCATATATAGATTTGTTTAAATGTACTCTTATTCCAAATAAAACTAATTGGGAAATTCCAGAAGATGTTGATATTAATACCTTTGATTTTAGTTGGCATCCTGATCCAACTAGTCCGCCGTTTATATATCAATTTGGTACACAGTGGCAAAAAACAGGTGGACCAAGATATGTAGTTGAAAATGCAGAAGAGATATCATATATAGATTTGTTTAAATGCACTATTAAACCAAATAAAACTAATTGGGAAATTCCAGAAGATGTTGATAGTAGTACCTTTGATTTTAGTTGGCATCCAGATGCAAATAGTCCACCGTTTATATATCAATTTGGTACACTACTAGATAGAGATAACGGGCCCAGATATATAGTTGAAAATGCAACAGAGATAGTATATAAAGAGGTGGTTTATATAGAAAAAATAGAGGTAATACCGCAAGCACAACTTAAGTTTGTTGAAAGTGCGTATTCAAGATATACCATACTTACCACACTAGAAGATTTAATCAAAGAACATCCAAATGAATTATTCTGGGCATTAAATCCTGATTTAGATTATAGTGAGTTTGATTTTGATTGGAAACCGAGTATTGAACAAGCACAATATATCCATGCATTTGGTTCTAGCGAAAGCAAAACTACACAAACATATTTAGTTAATAGTGCAATGTGGGAGAAAGGGTTTAGAGAATTAAACTGGGTTGTTGATAAGAAACTGGATGATGAAACATTGTTTAAAATGTTCAAAAAATCTGATATGTTTTTTGTTGATAGAAGTAATAATGAATCTAAAGCAAGATTTGAAAAATTAAAACAAAGGTTCCCTAACATACAAAAGACACGTTATTTAAACAGTTGGGTAGATACTATTAATCGTTGTATTAATCGTAGTACAACTGAATTATGTTGGATACTTAATAGTGAATTAGATTATAGTGCGTTTAATTTTGAATATTATCCCAACCCATGGCAGATGAAGATGATTCAAGTATTTGGAACTCAATGGAGCCATTGGGGAACCACATATTTAGTTAACCGAGAAACGTTTGCACAAGATACTAAATATATCAAAATAATTGAACATCTTTCTAACCTAAACTTTGTCAAAGAGAGAAAAGCAACGGCAAGGAATGTGTTGTATGATATCATTTATATTGATCACGGAAACACAAATATGTCAGCGATACCTGGCAATATTGTAATTAAATATCAAGGTAACTATATTGCCACACTGCAAAAAATGTTAGAAGTACTTCCTATTAAAAAAGAACATTATGTTTGGGTGGCTAGTACAGTGTGTGACTATACAGATTTTGATTTTACATACATTTGTGATCCGTTTGCCAAAGAACAATTGCATGTATTCCCCAGTGATGGACAAAAGTTTGGTGATACTTTCTTAGTTGATGTTAACAAACTAAGAGGATTAATTCAGGATATGAATTCATTATTAGATTACGGAAAGATAAATTATAATCAAAATCAACGTGCAAAGAGGTTAGCCGCTCCGGTGTTTATTACGGAAAATGACACCCATATAAATAGTATTAATACAGAGTTTAATTTTCCTTATGCAATATTTAAAACAAGTGATAATATGCATATTAATATAGTTAATACTGAGCCTATTAGTTTATGGTCAGCGGAATCAAAAACGATAGAGATTCACAGTGTGGGCGGAACATGTATTACTCTTCCTAAAGAAGCCAAGAATTATATTAAGCATGAATTATATGATTATCCATATATATTGAGTAAACGAAGGTTGATTCAGTCTGCTCCATTAGATATTATATTTTTTAGTAACGGAGAACAAGGGGCCGACTTAAATTATGAACATTTATTGTCATTAACTCGAGGATTGCCCAATAAAGTACTAAGAATAGATAAAATTAACGGAAGGGTAAAAAGTCAACATGCGGCTGCATCTAGTAGCACCAGTCCATGGTATTTTTTAGTAAATGCCAAATTAAAAGTAAATTCAAAATTTGATTTTAATTGGCAACCGGACAGGTTACAGATCCCAAAACATTATATTTTCCATGCCAGTAATTTAGTTAACGGATTAGAATATGGTCATCAAGCAATAGTTGCTAATAATAAAAAATTAACCTTGGCTAATTTTGGTGTAGGTCTAGACTTTACTATGGACAGCGAACACGAAGTAGTTGAAATAAACTGCGGAGTAGGGATATATAATACAAGTGAGTGGGATACATGGAGGACGGCATTTAGAGAATGTATTAAACTTAAAGCATCATCAACTGTAGAAAATATAGAAAGATTAGAAAGATGGTTATCCATAGCAAACGGAGATTATGCTGAATATAGCCTATTAGGCGCAAAAAATGCAATTGAATACTATGAAACGGTAAACGGAGATTTTGATAAACTACGCCTCAGCTATGATTGGATGTGGTTGAAAGAACAATTTAATAACATAAATACTACAAATGGAATTTGACGAATATAAAAAATTAAAAGTAGAAGCCAGGCCAATGGAGCCGGACGCAGATGTAAAACATTTAGCTATGTTGGCTGCAATAGCACCTTATGCAAAAGCCAAAGTTCAAAAAAATGTGACCACCATTGATATAAAGTATGCATATCGTAATACAAAATTATTATTAATATTATGTCCTGAATGGGCTCCTATGTTTCCTCCCTTTAATCTTGCAAGATTATCCGCAGTAGCAAAGGGAGCAGGGTATGAATCTACGTGCATAGATTTAAATATAAAAGCATATAATCAGGCAAAAATATGGTTAGAAACAAAAAAAATAGATTTTAATCCATGGGACGGAGCAAGAGACTGGAAATGGCAAGACCCAACTGAGTATTATAAGTATATTCATCCGCACTTGGTATCAATATTAACTGATTGTATAAATAAAATTGTGCAAAATCCTCCGGATGTGATTGGATTTACAATGTATTATACAAATGCAGAACCGGTAAAATATATGGTACGAGAATTAAGAAAAGTATTACCAAATATTAAAATATTAGTAGGTGGTCCTAATATTAGGCCGTGTGCTGAACCGCATCATTGGTCAGGTGAGGATGATAATATATTTGATTATATTATAAATGGTGAGGGTGAATTACTTTTATTAGACATATTAACTGAAATTGAAAATGGAATACACCACGCTAGTGTTCAAAAATTAGCGCAGCCAGAGGAACAACGATTAAATTTAAATGATTTGCCAAGACCTGATTACACTACTTTTGATTTTAATGAATATGAATTTCCAAACGGAATTAATAGTGAAATAAGTAGGGGATGTACTGCAAAATGTACATTTTGTGAAGAAACTCATTTTTGGAAATATCGTCAGCGAATGGCAACTGATGTGTTAAACGAAATAGAAACTTTATATTATGAAAAGGGAACGGATATCGTATGGTTTATTGATAGTTTAGTAAATGGAAATTTAAATGAACTTAGAGCGTTTTGTAAGGGAATAATTGCTAAGGGTATGAAAATTCATTGGACTGGGTATGCCAGATGTGATGGAAGAATGGATTTAGCATTTTATCAAGATTTAGCCGATTCGGGATGTCACATGTTAAATTACGGAATAGAATCCGGTAGTCAAGCAGTGCTAGATGCTATTGATAAAGGGGTTACTATTGCAGAAATGGAACAAAATTTTGAAAATGGTGAAAAAACCGGCATAGGAGCATTTACCAATTGGATAGTAGGGTTTCCTACAGAAACCTATCAAAATTTTTCAGATTCTATGACATTTTTATGGCGTAACAGAAATAAAAATATTATTAATATTGCAGCAGGTTTTGGTTTTGGTTTGGCACAAGATTCCATTGTTGGACAAAACCCTGATAAGTATAATTTATCCCCACATAAATATGCAGGAGGGTGGATTACTAAAGATTATAAACTTTCTAAGTTTCATGTAACTGTGCGTATGAAAATATTTGCAATTTTCCTACAGCATCTTACATCTAAAAATCATATTAACGTACCCCACCGTCCTAACTTACCGCAACATCATTATAAAATTGTGTTTGATGATCCATTTTGCCAACAAGAAATTGAATATGAAAATTTTGATTATAATATAATATTTCCCGATATTAGTAATTTTGCCGACAGTTTAGTAAATGAAATATTTACTTTATTTAGAATGTTGTGGAGAACTCGCGGTGGATTTACTGCTGAAATTAAATTTGACCAAGAATTAGATTTACTAGAATTTGGTGAAAGAAATGCAGGACCTTATTGGGCTAATCATAAATTTAGTATAGATAAGGAAGGTAACTGGAATGCAGATTTTAAATATTGGTTTAAACAACCCACAGCAAATCCTAATGTAACTGATCCACTGGCAGCAAAAGTTCCCTTTTTTGCACAAGATTATTCTAGGCAGACATCAAATGCGGCTATCCGCGCTAGAAAATTAGCAAAACCCAATTGGGGTGAAGGCGGTAGAAACCATGATGAATTTATGGAATTAATTCTAGATGAAAAATATTTAAATAGAACAATTGATTTCTCATTTAATCATAGTTGGCAAGGCGCCGGAAGTTGGAAAAATCCAGAATTATATACGGTATCAGTCCCGAATTCTCATACAACTTCTATGAAAAATTATAATCCTATTAAATTTGATAACACAAAGGTAGGTGAATCTATTATTAAATGGGTACCGCATTTATAGTACAGATTAGTTAGTTATGATAAATAAAAGTTAATACTATAGAAGATTAGATAATATCAAATCTCAGGGCTGGTACACCAGATTACTCTAGGGAAACTTAAAAGTGCAGATAGACCGTATAGTATTTTGTATGATTGTATGAAGTAGATTGAAAAGGATTCAAGACGCCGGGGCAGTGCCGGCCAGGTCCACCATAAACATTCTCATCGCTGGATCAAGTGACAGTCTGCATGAATAGCAGGGCACACGGATTGAAGTAGCTTAGTCAGCACGGCGAAGTATGAACTAGTGACACTAGTAGAATGTTTTTGATGGGCCTGACACAGGATCGATTGAGTCAAGAGTAATGATATGGACAGTCCGGTAATGTGGAAGCCGTTAGCATTGAGGGCAAAGTGTAGTCGCTATACCCATAGTATAGAAAGACGCTCTACTCGGTCGTAGAAGCAAAACCTTTATCTGCAAATGATGAAAAATTCCTAATGTCTGCGTAAGCACACAGAAGGCGAGGTAGCTTATACCTTGTAACCAAAAATAGCAATAGGGACTTTGGTCCCTATTTTTATAAATACTGCCAAATTTTTAATAATATATTAACTTATTACAGATAAATACTTCTATGAGCGTGACATTAACAGGTGGGATTACATTTTCCGGCATTACTTTTGTAACAGTGGCAACGGCAGCACCACCCACAGTTGAATACTTGGTAGTGGCCGGTGGAGGATCGGGCGCAGGCTATGCAGGTGGTGGCGGCGCAGGTGGATATAGAACTGATGCAGGATTTGCAGTTACTGCTGGTTCTGCAATTACAGTTACTGTAGGTGCAGGAGGCGCAGCCGTAACAAACGTTGCCGACGACGGTAATAATGGAGCTGCGTCGGTGTTTAGTACAATTACCAGCAGCGGCGGCGGCGGTGGCGGAGGGTATGCAAATGCTGGCAAAGCTGGAGGTTCGGGTGGCGGTGGTGGTATTGGTTCGGGTACCCCTGCAGGCGGCGCAGCAACACCAGCCGGTCAGGGCTATGCAGGTGGTGTGGGCGGCAATTATAGTAATCCTTACCCAAGTGGTGGCGGTGGCGGTGCTGGCGCAGCAGGCGGAGCAGCAGTTGGTAGCACTCAGTCGGGTAATGGTGGAGTTGGATTATCGTCATCAATATCAGGTAGTGCAACATACTACGCAGGTGGAGGTGGAGGTGGTATTGGATATGGAGCAGGCGGTATAGGAACTGGTGGTAATGGTGGCGGTGGTGCTGGCGGTAATGCCGGTACTGGTGTAAATGGTGGAACCAATACCGGTGGAGGTGGAGGTGGCCAAGGTTACAATTCTGGAAGTGCAGTGGGCGGAGCAGGTGGCAGTGGCGTAGTAATCATTCGCTACGCAGATAGTTATTCAGCGGCAAGTTCAACCACTGGATCACCAACAATAACCGTAGCAGGCGGATATAGAGTATATCAATGGACCAGTTCAGGTTCAATAACCTGGGCGCTACCAGTTACATCCACAGTTGAATACCTGGTGGTGGCTGGCGGTGGTGGTGGCGGGACTATTGGCGGTGGTGGTGGCGCCGGTGGTTTTAGAACCGCATCAGAATTTACAGTTGCATCCGGCTCTGCAATTACAGTAACAGTCGGAGGCGGTGGTTCTGGATCGTCTACGTCATCATCAGTCTCAAATCCGGCCGGTAATAACGGAACAAACTCTGTTTTTTCTACAATTACATCCGCTGGCGGCGGCGGTGGTGGTAGTTTTAATTCTACAGGCAATTCTGGTAGTGGCGGGTCGGGCGGCGGTATGGGGTTAGATAATTCCGGTTCTCCCGGATATGGGAATACCCCGGCAACCTCTCCTAGTCAAGGTAATAACGGCGGCGCACCTTCTTCTAGCGGTGCGTCAGCAGGTATTATTCTTGGCGGGGGTGGTGGTGCAGGTGGTAACGGTACAAATGGATCTTCTGGTGGTGCAGGTGGCGCAGGCACATCATCTTCAATATCAGGGTCAAGCGTAACATACGCTGGCGGTGGTGGAGGTGGTCAAAATACAGGATCTACCCCAGGTCTCGGCGGCTCAGGCGGCGGAGGTGCAGGAAGTTCCACAGCAGTCGGATCGGCAGGTACTACTAATCGTGGTGGCGGTGGTGGTGGTGGTGGAAATAATAGTTCTGGTAGTTATATGGGTGGCGGTACAGGTGGATCAGGTATCGTAATCATTCGCTACGCAGATACATCTGCCGCAGCAACAGCAACAACCGGTTCACCAACCATTACTGTAGCAGGCGGATATAGAGTATATCAATGGACTAGTTCAGGTTCAATAACTTTTTAAATAGGAAAATTAAATGAGTCATTTTGCAAAAGTAGAAAACGGAATAGTTACCCAAGTAATTGTTATAGAACAAGATGTAGTAGATACTGGTTTATTTGGAGATCCAACTTTGTGGGTACAAACAAGCTATAACACCAGCGGTGGAGTACATTCACAAGGTAAAACTCCGTTGCGTAAAAATTATGCTGGAGTTGGGTATACATATGACGCAACAAGAGATGCGTTTATTCCACCCAGTCCATATCCAAGTTGGTTACTAGACGAAATAACTTGTTTATGGAATTCACCAACCCCAATGCCCACTGATGCAGGTGATGACCAAATGTACATGTGGGACGAAACTACTACATCTTGGAAAAAGACCACTGTGTTAAAATAAAAAACACAAGGTAAATTGTGCTATAACTACTACTACATTACTCAAACAAGTAATTTATTAGTAGGACTTCTCCTAGATAAGTATAACACAAGTCTAATGACTTTTATTTAAAGGAAAAAAATATGAAAAAAATCGTTATTGCTACTATGTTAGCAGCTGCTTCTATTGTAGCAACCGCCCAAATTACCTTATCAGGTAATTTACGCCCATTTTTAGATAACACAAATGTTGCTGGATCAAGTTCCACCAGTATGAAAAGTGATTCTAGTAGGATTGGTATCTCAGCATCTGAAACTCTTGGTGGGGGATTAACTGCTCGTGCTATGATAGAAACTAGTGTTGCGGCTACTAACCCAGTTTCCGGATCTGAAACTAAATTTGGTGATCGTCAAACAACAGTGGGACTATCATCTAAGATAGGTTCAATTGATATTGGTCGTAAATTCAATAGTCATTTTTTAGCCATAACTAGTAATGATGTATTTGGAACTGCTTATGGTTCTATCGCGGGAGATGTTCATAATTTAAGAACTATTCGTAGTGGTGATGCAATATTTGTAACCGCCGGCGCTGGTAATTTTAGTGGTTCATTTGATCGCACAGTTACTATTGGAACAGAATCAACATCATATAGTGCAGTAGGTGTATTAGGTCCTGTACAAGCTACTATTGCAGTATTTGAATCAGGTACTGTAAAAAGTACAATGATTGCTGGACAAACATCAGTACTTAAGTTAAAAACTTATGTTAGTTATAGCATGGATAAAGATAATGCTGTTGAAAGCACAGGCACATTAGTAGGAGCATCTATGCCCGTTGGTAGTAGCCCGCTTACTGCTAAAATTAGTTATGGTACAAAATCTGTTGGTGATGTAAAGGCATATAATGTAGGGGCTGATTATGCCTTAAGCAAGCGTACTGCCTTGAGCGTTGCATATCGTAATGTTACCGGGTCTGATACAAAACAAACTGGTATTGGTGTAACACATCAATTTTAATCTTATTTTATAAGAACCAAAAGGGCGCCTTAGGCGCTCTTTCCATTTGACATAAATACCAAACAATGTTATAATTATTGTATGGAATTAAAAAACTCATTAGATTGGCAAGACATATCAACTAAAATTCAATTTGATTTGTCTAGTATTGGATACAATCCAGACCTTCAAAAAATGTCTAATAATATTTCAAATATGGTAACTGAATTGAGCAAAATGGAAGTTACTGGGCGTAGATTAAATTCCAAATTATATTCTCAAGAATTACTATTAAAAATCAATAAAGCAATAGACCATTTGGAAAAGTTGATTTTAATGGGAATTTTAATGAAATAAAAACTCTGAGGTTGACATTAAATGGATTTGGTGATATAATAGACACTTAGACAGACAACAAACGGAGTTATTTATGAAAGTAAAAATCCTGATTACTTCCCTTGAAAACATGAGATTGTTCCAAGGTAAGTTGCCCACAAAGCGTTGGGGTTTTTGCGAAATCGTTCGGAATGTGACTATTGAGCCTTGTCCGCATGGTATGTATTTGGATGGCAACAATGGTTATATCATGGTTAATGGCAAAAAAGTCCATGTTGTTAATCGCCATGGTGATGCCGTTTTGTTTGAACTCAGTTGCTAAACGGTTGACATTAAATGGTTTTGGTGATATAATAGAACAATGTTCAAAGCAACCGTTACAAATGCAAAACTGCTTGGCGCTCAAAGGGGCGGATGGGCAAGCTTTAAGCACGGGCTCATGGCACAGCTCGGCATCCCAAAAAGCGAGTTTGACCGGTGGGACGTTCCTGAAGAATGGAAAGAGGCATTCTGCAAAGCCAATGGTCGTAGTCTGTTCAAGACCTTCAAAACCAAAGCTTGACATTAAATGGTTTTGGTGATATAATAAACACTTAGACAGACAAACAACAGAGCACAAAATGAATCAAATTCAGTATATTGCAGATGGTTATAACAAAGACCGGGCCCGGGTTGTGTTATGGAGATTGGGCAACTATCAGTATCAACTAGAAATTGCTGGTAAAAACACCAATTTCTCTGCTGAATACTACACTGCCCTGGAGCGTTTCAAGTCTAATTTAGCTTGACATTAAATGGTTTTGGTGATATAATAGATACTTAAACAGACAACAAACAGAGATAAATATGAATACTTTTAATATCAACGACACAATTTCTTGGTCTAGTGCAGCCGGTAATCTTGAAGGTGTTATCACTAACATTTGCTTGAGTCTGAATGCTGCTAATAAAATTGTTCCTTGGATTGATGTTACACTTGGTCAGATTGCCGGACATGATTATTCGGTTCGCCTGTGTGCTACGCATCAAAATCTAAATGCAATGCGTGTTGCTAAACTTGAAACTGAAACTATTTAAGGAGAAGAAAATGGATTATAACAACATAGTAACCACACAAAAGGGCATGGCACAGATGCTGGGCAAGACCTTTGTCCAAGTAACTGGCTCCGTTGGTGACGGCGAGATGACTTTCGAAACCGCACAAGGTGAGCGGTTCATGTTTGCTCACTCACAGGATTGTTGCGAGTGTGTGGACATCAACGACATCGTTGGTGACTTGCAGGACTTGGTTGGTGAGCCTTTGTTGGTTGCTGAGGAAGTTCAAGGTGAGACTCCCGTGGACTTTGACGAAGGAGATCACGAGAGCGTGACTTGGACCTTCTACAAGTTCGCTACCCGTAAGGGCTATGTGGATGTTCGTTGGTTGGGTGAGAGCAACGGCTACTACAGCGAGAGCGTGGACCTGTTTGTGGAGGGCGTGGTTGTTCCAGGAGAGCATCAGCCCACTCTAAGCGACCTGCTACGTGCCAAGATGTACGGTTGACATTTAATTGGTTTGGTGATATAATAGAGTCTTATTCAGTAAACAACAGGAGTTCTTAAATGGCTTATATGTCTCAAGAAAAGAAAGCAAAAATTGCCCCTAAAATCAAGGCAATTCTTGCTAAGTATAAGGTTAAAGGGTCTCTTGCTGTACGCAACCATAGCACCCTGTGCTTGAATCTTAAATCAGGTTCTATTGACTTTATTGCAAATTCTAATAAAGTTTGCGGTAATAGTCCCTACCAAGTGGCTAGCGGCTTTAAGCCTAGCACTAGTGGTTACGATCAAGTTAATCCTTATCACTTTAAAGATCATTACGACGGTAAGGCTCTTGCTTTTATGCGGGAAGTGTTCCATACAATGAATGACGGTAATCACGACCATAGCGACATTCAATCCGACTACTTCAACGTGGGGTGGTACGTTGATGTGAACATTGGTAAGTGGGACAAACCCTACCTTCTGGCAAAATGATAGTGTGTCAATACTCAAAAAAGTATTGACATTTAATTAAATTACTGTTATAATAAATTTTTCAACTTAATAAGGAATCATTGTGGTATCAACTGTTTCTGATCGTCTTACGATTACTAGTGTCCAGGCACGTAAAGCATTGCTAAAAGCATTTAAAGTTAAGCGTCCACTGTTCATCTGGGGACCTCCCGGCATCGGCAAATCTGAAGTTGTAGCAGATGTTACAAAAGAGTTGGGCGGTCATATGATTGACTTGCGTATGGCTCAAATGGAACCCACTGACATTCGGGGTATCCCTTACTTCAACAAGGACCTCAACAAAATGGATTGGGCTGCTCCTGTTGATTTGCCCGATGAGGAACTAGCATCACAATTCCCTATCGTTGTTTTGTTTCTTGATGAAATGAATTCAGCATCGCCTGCTGTTCAGGCTGCTGGTTATCAATTGATTTTGAATCGCCGTGTTGGTAAATATGTATTGCCTGACAATGTAGTTATTGTTGCAGCAGGTAATCGTGATTCTGACAAAGGTGTTACTTATCGTATGCCAATGCCCCTGGCAAATCGTTTCTTGCATTTGGAAATGCGAGCTGATTTTACATCATGGCAAACATGGGCAGTGAATAAAGGTATTCATAAAGATGTAGTTGGCTATCTATCATTTGCCAAACAAGACCTAAATGACTTTGATTCAAAATCATCAAGCCGAGCATTTCCTACACCGCGTAGTTGGTGCTTTGTGTCTGATTTGCTAAATGATGATGATGATACTGATGCAGATACTATTTTGAATCTAATCTCCGGCGCAGTAGGAGATGGTCTTGCAATTAAATTTGCAGCCCATCGTAGATTTTCAGGTAAAATGCCTAACCCAATTGATATTCTTTCTGGTAAGGTAAAAGACCTTGCTGTTAAAGAAATTTCGGCTATGTATGCATTAACTATTGCAATGTGCTATGAGTTGAAGGATGCTATTGAAAATAGAAAAATTTCTAGTAAAGACTTCCATGTTATGGCTGATAACTTTTTCAATTATATTATGGATAATTTTGAAACTGAGTTGGTTGTGCTAGGGGCTAAAATTGCGTTAAAAACATATAAACTGCCAATCGAACCTAGTCAGTTGAAAAACTTTAATCAATTTCATAAAAAATACGGTAAATATATTGTAGAACCCAATTAATAATTGGGATGAGAAATAACAGTTCACTCATTGACATTAAATATATAATCTGATATAATACTCTATACATTAATAAAGGACCTGATATGAGTGCTGTTGTTTCTACTGTAAAAAAATCTAAATCTAAAAGTAACAAATTTGATAAATTGGTTGGACCAACAGATCCAAAAATTGATTTCAATGCCCGTGAGAGATTGGTAAGTGCCCGCATTTCGTTATTGCTGAAACATTCATTTTTTGGCAATCTTGCAACACGATTAAAACTAGTTAATGCCGATGAATGGTGCGGTACTGCTGCCACTGACGGTCAACTTTTTTATTACAATTCACGTTTCATTATGATGTTGAAACAAAAAGAAGTGGAATTCTTGGTAGCGCATGAAGTATTGCATGTAGTATATGATCACATGGGTCGTAGAGAACAGCGGGATCCTAAAATTTGGAATATTGCAGATGATTATGCAGTAAACGCTGACCTAAAGCGTCATAAAATTGGTGATTTTATTACTACCGTGCCTTGTCTGTATGAGAAAAAATACGACGGTAAATCTGCTGAAGAAATTTATGATGATTTGTTACAAAATTGCAAAACAATTTCAATGGATGAATTAATTGATCAACTGCTAGATGAACACTTAGATGGTGAAGAAGATGGTGATGGTGATGAAGATGGAGAAGAAATCGACGGCAATGGTAAAGGTAAAGGTCGTCCTAAAATGTCTTCAGAAGAACGTGAGCGGGTACGGCAAGAAGTAAAACAAGCAATTATTAATGCTGCCGGTAGCGCAGACCCCGGAACATTACCTGCAGGTGTTGAACGTTTGATCAAAACACATACTAATCCCGTAATGCCGTGGCGAGAATTGATTCAAACTAATTTGACTAGTTGTATTCGTGCCGACTATTCATGGATGCGCCCTTCCCGTCGAGGTTGGCATTTAGATGCTATTATGCCCGGGATGACTCCCGGTCAAGAAATTGATGTAGTTGTTACTCTTGATATGTCTGGCAGTATTAGTCAAAAACAAGCACAAGATTTTCTAGGCGAAATCGGCGGGATGATGAATAGTTTTGATGGATATAAGGTACATGTTTTTTGTTTTGATACAGAGGTCTACAATCCAAAAGACTTTCATAGCGATAACATGGACTCAATTGATGAATATGTACCAGAAGGTGGTGGCGGTACTGATTTTGATTGTATATTTACTTATCTGAAGGAACACGCTATTGATCCAAAACGATTGATTGTATTTACTGATGGATATCCATGCGGCAGTTGGGGTGACGCTGACTACTGCGATACTACTTGGATCATTCACGGTGACCCTAATCCGAATCCCCCATTCGGAACATATGCAATTTATGATAATAAAGGCAACTGAAAATAAAAATTTAATTTATGAAAGTCCGGACGGAGGTAAAATGATTTATGTACGTGAATCAGGTTCCTCCGAACGTAAGTTAATTGCTGATACCCGAACTGTAGATGGTCGTCCTCTGCACGATCATATAATGGAAAGTAAACTGTGGGATGAAATACGCCGGGCAGCAAAAACAAACGTATCATTAGCAGATATATTAGACCAGGCAAAGATGTTATATGCGATTATCAAAAAAGAAACTAACTAGATTCGTAGCAATGTGGGATATGAATGGGCTTGAATCCCTACTCAATGTTACACAAATTGAAAAAGAACATAAACAATGGGAAAAAGAAAATATATGTCGTATTCTCAAAGAAGAAAAGACCGCAGTTAAACCGGCACATGTTCCATTAGATATCATGATAATGAGGGCTAAATTTAATAGTCAACGGCATTATGAAATTTATGCCTTTGATTCAGAGTTGTCTGAACAAGATATTAGCAAAACATTTGAAACTAGTCCACAAGTAATGGTTGATGCTATTCGTAGAATAGGACATAAATTTTATAGTGATAGAGCAACACAGAGCGCAGTAATTATATGATGTATATTGGTACAAGTTTGGGTAGATGTTTGCAAAGTCTTTTATTAGACAAAGTGTCCAAAGACGATGTTTTAGTAATTATCACTCGTACTAAATCGGAAACTTTGGAACAATTTATTGGAATAGTAAAACAATATCATGAGTCTGGAAATTTTACTTCCAGTCGTCCTGCTGAATATGATCTTGCAGTCAAGCCATGGGAAGAGGTAGAAAAACTTGCAACGGATTTGTATAACGGTGGTAAGATTCACCAACCACGAAATTTTGTAGGTTTGGGCAGAAGTTTCTACCATCCAGACTTGAATAATTGGGATAATAAAAACGAAATTTGGATGGAAGTTTCGCCGACAAATCGTAATACTACGCCGGCCGTAGTTAATGCTTATAAAGAATATCGTATGCTGGATGAACTTACTAAATAAATACATTACATGAAAATTTCTCGTCCCGCAATCGACCCGGTATTACTCAGTGCAATTGGCATACTATTTCCAGCATGGACAGTTATCTGGTTAACAATGAACTGGTCATGGACTACATTTGTTGTTATGTTGTTCACTAGTTGGTTTATGGGAATTCATATCACTATGTTTGCACACCGTGCCTGGTGTCACCGTGCCTGGCGACCTAGTTCAGCGGTTGATTGGTATGGACTAATTTTATTTACTTTGTGCCTAGTAGGTAATAGTATCGGATGGGTCGGAGTACATCGTGAACATCATGCATATAGTGACACTGATCGTGACCCGCATTCCCCTTATTACAAAAGTCGTTGGTCTATCCAATTTTTAAGTTATTTCAATCAAGTTAAAACCAAATATATTGTCGATCTTGGACGTGACTCTCGACATCTTTGGTTTTACCATTGGTACTGGGCAATCAATTTGATTTGGTTTGCATTGTTATTTGCAATTGATCCTGCTCTAGTAGGATTCTGGATGGCAGTAATTGGACTTACTGTATTCAAAATGCACACAATCAATTCTCTATGTCATAGAACGCCATGGTATTTGTGGCCCATACGTAACGATACTAACAGTAGCAATAGTGTACTACTAGTTTTACTAAACATTAATAATGGAGAGGCTTGGCACAAGAATCATCACCAAAATTCAGCCAACTATAGATTTGGTCAACGTTGGTATGAGATTGATCCGCCTGCCCGGATCATTGAAATGTTAGTGCAATTCAAGATGGCCAGTATCAATCGCAAATAATAAATATTTAGAGATAGTAAATTACTATTAAATATAATAAAGAAACAATTAAAGGAGATACACCATGAGTTTTTTACGACATGTAGGTAAACACGGAGATCGTAAGGTCGCTGTAATTTTTCGTGAGGTTCCAAATGAACCACACATGTGTTTAGTAACATATACTGAAACACTAAATCAACACATCCATGACCCGTTAATAAAATGTATTGAAAGTGATATCGGGCAACATAGTGAAAATTTAGCAGATGCACTTAATCGGACATACGGTCCGGATGGCAGACCGTTACTAGTAGTATTACATGTTGAAAGTCAATTGAAAAAAGTGCAAACTAGTCAAATTGTTATGACACCTCAACCTAATACAAAAATTAAACTTGACGAATTGAATAAAATTCTTGATGAAATGCAACAAGGTGAGGCTGCGGTTAAACGATTGGCTGAAATGAATGATAGTCGAGGATTACAAGATCCAGCAGATGTAGTTCGTAGAATGCGCGGCAATAAAGAACCTATTACAGCAGGAAAAGATGCATTAGGAGATGTTACTCTTGCTACTCAACGATTAGAGCAAGCACTCAAAATGGAAAAAGAAGCACATGGGTTGTTAGCCGAATCAGCAAGATTAACTGCGGAAGCACATTCATTAAATCCTGCATTAACCCCTGAAAAATCTAAAAAAGTAAAAAAATCTGAGGTCATTCAACCTATAGTAGAAACTCCAGTTAAACGATCATATGTAAAAAAAATTAAAGTTGGTGCATAATAATGTCACCTGAATTTATTCAAAAATGGGAACACATCCTTGAAGATGTAGAAAAGAATAAAATTCCAGTTCAATTTATACGTAAAATTATAATTAAACTTAAAGGTAAAAAACAGCAAACCATTAACATAGAGAAGTTTTTACAACAAGGACTAGAGTCTGATCAAGTTGAAGAATTAATCAGTAAACGATTAAATGAATTAGATGAATTGGTAGTAAGTATTGAATTTGTCTTAAATGTGCAAAGTATTGCGGATACTGTACAACCTGCGACCGATGAATTTCTAAGAAATTTATGAAACTGATAATAGCCTGTGACCCAAATGGCGGGATAGGTTATAAGAACAACTTACCTTGGACTAATCTCCGAGGTGATTTGCAACGATTTAAACAATTAACTGCAAATCAAGTAATTGTTATGGGACGACATACTTGGGAAAGTCTTCCAAAAAAACCATTATCAGGTAGATTGAATATAGTAGTAACTACTAGCACATTATTACTACCTAATGGGGCAATATCTGTTCCTAATGTATATACTATTGCACCGTTTAATAATGCTTGGATAATAGGCGGCGCTAAATTAATTAATTCTTGTTGGGATTTAATTTTAGAAATTCATTTGACTAAAACATTTCTTGAATACAAGTGCGATACCTGGATAGATATGTCATACATAGAACAACATTTTTTTTGTGAAGAAGCAGTGGGCAATGATGATCATACATATGAAATTTGGAAAAGAAAATGAAATCTTATTTAGAGTTGTTACGTGATATCATAGAAAATGGCGAAGAAAAAGGTGATAGAACAGCCGTTGGTACATTAAGTTTATTTGGTCGTCAATTAAAATTTGACCTCAAAAAAGGATTTCCAGCAGTTACTACTAAAAAACTTGCTTGGAAAGCTGTAGTAGGAGAGTTGCTATGGTTTATTGAAGGCAGTGGAAATGAACGTAGATTAGCTGAAATCACACATGGTACAAAAGAGGGTGTTGTAACAATATGGACTCCAAATGCATTAGCACCTGATTGGAAACCTAAGGCAATGAGTGAGGGCGATTTAGGTAGAATATACGGGGTGCAATGGCGTCGTTGGCGAACACATGTTCCCGAAGGTGAACCTGATATAGATGATGATTACGGTAAAACATATTTCAACCCAGTGTATAAGAACCTTGACCAATTGGCAAATCTAATTGAAGGGTTGAAGACAAACCCTAATAGCCGTAGACATATGGTAATAAGTTATAATCCTGGCGAAATCGATCAAATGGCATTGCCGGCTTGTCATGCAATGTTCCAGATGTATGTATCAAAAAATAAACTATCTTGTCAAATGTATCAACGCAGCGGAGATTCTTATTTAGGAATTCCATTTAATATAGCATCATATGCCTTATTAACTCATATGATAGCACAGGTATGTGACCTTGAAGTGGGTGAGTTAATATTAGTATTTGGTGATGTACATATTTACAATACTCATATAAATCAAGTTAATGAAATTTTGACAAGAGAACCATTGGAAGCACCCACTCTTTGGTTAAATCCTGATATAAAAGATATCAACTCTTTTTCTATGGATGATATAAAACTTGTAAATTACAAATCTCACCCTGCACTAAGTGCGCCAATGGCAGTATGATATTAGATATTAAAAATAAGATTTTACTAGATAATACGGTGCAAAGCAAAGTTGCTTGTGTAGTATATCAATTTAAAATAGGCGATGTTGAAGATCCGGATATATATGCAGCAGAACCACTTTGGCAATGGCAACAAAGTGAAGCAGGTAAATGGATAATGGAACATTCACTTGAACCTCCAAGTTGGCACAGCGGAGGTATATCATATCTAGAGATGTATACTACATATCAAGTACGGACAATTTTACTAGCAGAAGACTATACATATTGGAAGTTAAAATTCACATGACAAATATTTTAGTAACCGGCGGTCTTGGATTAATAGGCCACAATGTAGTTAAGCGACTACAAGATAAGGGACATTTAGTATCTATAATAGATTCTAAAACAAACTATGGTATCATTCCACAAGATGAAATTGATTACTTGATGACTGAGCGTAGAAAAAAAATTGATGAAGATAGTTATATTTACGAACGTGATATATGTGATGCTCACGCAGTTGACCATATATTTAATGTTGAGCAGCCAGAGATTGTAATTCATATGGCTAGTTTTCCAAGACAAAAAGTAGTTAATGCAAATCCTGCATTAGGCAGTCGTGTAATGAGTGAAGGGTTATTAAATTTATTAGAAGCCAGTAACAAATATGATGTGCGTAAATTTATATATATGTCTAGTTCAATGGTATACGGAGACTTTACTGATGATGTAACTGAAGATTATAATTGTAAGCCACAAGGTCAGTATGGTATTATGAAATTAGCAGGTGAATGGTTAGTTAAAGATTATACTCGTAAAACCAATTTGGTTCATACTATTATTCGTCCTAGTGCAGTATATGGTCCACTAGATGTAGAAGATAGAGTTATCAGCAAATTCTTACTTACAGCAATGCGCGGAGAGACATTAAAAGTTAATGGTGAAAAAGAGACATTAGATTTTACTTATGTTGAAGATGCCGCAGATGGCATAGTGGCTGCAACCCTAAGTGATAACACCGAAAATAAAACATATAATATAACAAAGAGTCATAGTGTAACTTTGCTTAATGCTGCCCAACTAGCAATTAAATTAGCCGGTGGCGGAACTTTAATAATAAAAAATAAAGATGCTGATTTCCCTAGTCGCGGTTCGTTAAACATAGATGCTGCACGAAGAGATTTTGAATTTAATCCTAAAGTAGATGTAGAAGAAGGCTTTAATTATTATTATGAGTGGTTGAGTACGTCTAAGTATTGGCAAACAAAGATACCAATACTAAATAGTTAAATGTGGATCTTATCTTTTTTACCTGAGTTTATTCCCCATCTTATTTTTATTATAGGGGTATTGGGTACTATTGCAGGGTTCGTATTAGGATTTATTCCCTTTGTTAGTACCTATAAACTTCCTATACAAATTATCAGTATTTTAATTTTAAGTTTAGGATTATACTTAGAAGGTGGATTGGCTAACGATGCTGATTGGAAATTAAAAGTTAAAGAAATGGAAGCAAAAGTTGCTCAAGCGGAAGTTAAATCAGAAAAAGTAACTACTGAAGTTGTTACTAAAGTTATTGTAAAAAAGCAAATAATAAAGCAAACTGGAGATACAATTGTAAAATATATTGACAGAGAAACAGTAAAGATGGACCAATCCTGTCCTGTGCTTCCTGACATAGTAGTTAATGTTCATAATGCTGCTGCAAAAAATGACGCTACATTATTAAATTTTATAACTGAAATCCCAGCACTGACTCATAATGAGTTAGTTAATCCGTCTACTATGAAATTACCCAAAAAATGAAATCTTTGTTTGCTGTATTTTTAACGATACTACTTTTGTTGAGTAGCGGGTGTAGTAGTACCGTACCAATAAAACAAACATTTCCTTCTTTGCCTGAGGAACTTATAAAATCTTGTAAGCCATTAGAACTTATTGAAAATTCTACCACAACACTATCTAAGTTAATGGAAACTGTTACTAAAAATTATGGATTACGACATGAATGTGCTGCACAATTAGATGCTATTCTAGAATGGTATACTAAGCAAAAGAAAATCTTTGACGAAGTACAATAATTATTTTTATGCAGAATAGTTATCTGCATTTGTTTCTTTTTGCCTCAGTTAATTGTCCAAAGTTTATTGGCCATTCTTGACCAGGCTGAAGTTCTATTGAATTGTTAGGAAATTTAAAATCAACTTTAGCAATTTTTTCTATATCTAATATTGCTAAACGAAATTTAGTTAAATCATTTCCTAAATTAGGATACGGCGGCGTATGCGGGAACATCCATCCTGCAACTTGATTAGTTTTATTATTTATAACTATTTTATAATAAGCATGTGGTACCCGTACTTTATTTCCAATAGTTTTATCAGTTGCATTATACACACTACCTACATAAATTGTATATGGTTGATTATTTTGTACAGTCCAGCCTCGTATAGAAGTTTCTAATAATTTCCAAATACCCCGATTGAATGAACCGGCTTGCGGGCTCATATTAGTCATTAAAAACGATTCATATTCAACTTGCACATCCCAACTTAAATCACCATCTGGACTCATATGTCCCTTATCATAGCCAGTACCAACATAATCATCAGGGGTGGCACCATTAATAATACTTTTATCAATTGCAAAAGCGTCAGTACGTGCGATACATCCTAGTGCGTTATTAGGTGTTAATTGATATGTTACAAATTTTGGTAGTTTTGCTGCTGCGTCATATCCAACTAGATATCCTTGTCTACATATAGTAGTAATTCCGTTTGTTATTGGAAATCCATATGGAGCATGTATTTTACAAGATTCTATCAAATTTGGCGCACGTTGTACCCAAGCATTAGCAAACGTACTTGATATTACTAACAAAAATACAAATAATTTCCGCATGATATTCCTTAATATGTGTATATTTATCTATATATTAGTAAACTGATAAATATAACATAACAAAGGGTATACTATGTCAGGATTTACAATAACAGGTGGGGTTTCTTTTTCAGGTGCAGTTAGTATGTCGGATGCGCCCGTATACGCAGCGTGGTTTGGTGGTGGAGGGGGATCTTCACCGGCGGGACCGGGATTCGTTTCAAAAGTAGACCGAATCATATTTGCAACTGATACTGATATCGCTTCGGTGCGTGGCCCACTTAGTTCAGCTAGAAAATATTTAGCCGCTGCAGGTAATGATACTTATGCCTGGTTTGGTGGCGGGGCAACGCCTGGCAACGGCGCAAGAGTAGACCGAATAACATATGCAACCGATACTGCAACTGCTAGTGTTCGTGGCCCACTTAGTTCGGCTAGATATCGTCTAGCTGCGGCGGGCAATACTACTAATGCGTGGTTTGCCGCCGGGGCGCCGTTGCCCAGCGTATCTACCGTAGACCGAATAACATATGCAACCGATACTGCTACTGCGTCGGTACGTGGTCCACTTAGTGCGGGTAGATATAGTTTAGGTGCAGTAGGTAATGCAACTGATGGTTGGTTTATCGGAGGAGGCCCGGGTTACGATATATCTACTGTAGAACGAATAACATATGCAACCGATACTGATACCGCTTCGGTACGTGGTCCACTTAGTGTGGGTAGACAGACTCAGGCATGTGCGGGTAATTCTACTGACGGATGGGTTGGTGGCGGGACGTACCCTGTAACGTCAACCGTAGAACGAATAACATATGCAACCGATACTGCAACCGCTTCTACACGTGGACCACTTAGTTTGGCTAGACAGTTTTTTTCTGCTGCAGGTAATATAACTGATGGCTGGTTTGGTGGTGGTAACGTGAACCCCCCGTTCCGATCAACTGTAGACCGAATAACATATGCAACTGATACTAATACCGCTTCGGTACGTGGTCCACTTAGTTCGGCTATAGCTGGGTTAGCCGCGGCCGCCGGTATACAATAATAAAATAACAAGAATAAATATAATATAATAAGGATTATACTATGGCTGTACAAGAAACAATTAATATAGGAGCTTTGCCCAATGACGGGGACGGTGATCCATTACGCACTGCATTTGGTAAAATTAATAATAATTTTTCTGTATTGTTTAGTAGTGATTTTTCTACATCAGAAGCATATAGTGTGGGTAACACCGCCGCCCAAATAATTTTTCAAACCCCTGCCTTAACCTTTACTCAGGGAGTTTTTCAAATTAATTCACAAGATTTAAATACTGCTGACAGGCAAAATATTACATTAGTCGCATCCTCATCCTCAGCCTCAACTGTAAAATGGAATGGACATAGTACATTGTTTACAGGTTCCCCGCTAACAACATATGATATAGATATTAGTGGATCAAATGTAAGAATATTAGTAAATCCACTAGTAAATTCTACAATATTTCATTTTATATCAGCGCAGGTAACAACGGTTGGGGAAACAACAGTTGGGTTAGATTTAGAACTAGACGGATATACAGCCGGTGATTTACTATCAACTGAAAACAGTTTGGATTTATCTACTGAAACATAATATGAGAGCGCATGAATTCATTATAGAATCAACTGTTAATACTTTATCACAAGAAGTAAAGAAAACTTTACCGGCAGTTTATACTATATCAGCATTGCCTAATAGTGATTTTTATCCACAATATAGATTTGGTGTGGCTATGGCAGGAGCAAAGGGTGCTGCTGTTAAAAAACAACAAGGGGACACCGTTGGTACATATGCTGCAAAAACTGAGTGGGGAGAAAATATGATAGTTACAGATTATATGGATCCCAATTTAGGAACTGATATAGACATAGCATTAAAACAATTAGGATTACACGGTAAAAAACTTATTAGTACTTCTAATAGTGTTGATCCAAGTAACAATAAAAATAGTCCAATTAATCCTTTTAAAGGATATCCTAAATGAGAGCAAGTGAATTTGTAATTGAAGCAACAGCCGGTAAAATATCTAAACGGCAAGATGTTGCTACTCGCGGGCTACATACCTTTGTAGATAAAGACCGCGCCGATAGAACATATGAGTTAAATCGTGTAATGATGGCTGTGGCATGTAGTGATGGAACATCTCCGTTAAATATGGTTAATAGTCAAAGTTGGGCTGGTAGAAATAATCTTGCAGCGCCGTATTCTGAAATTGAACAAAAAATGCTTAAACAAGCATACAAGGCAGTAGGTAGTGAGTATCAAGATATCAATAAGGGCGATTTAGAAAGTAAAGAATTAAACACTACTAATTCTATTAGTCCTGTAAATCCATTTAAAGGTTATAAAAAATAATTTAATTGATGTTTGCAAGACTAAGTATTGTATAATACAATATAGGATTACAAATGATTGATATCAATACTACATTAGACCTCGTAAAACTTAAATTTTACAATGAATACCTATACCAATGTCATATTTATGACGAAGGTCTCAGTGAGATGCATGGTGTATTAACTACACAAGTGGTTAAAACATATATTGACCCGTTAAATATCCCTAAAAATGCTAAAATTTTAGATTTAGGTTGTGGCCCGGGATATTTCTTAGATGAAATGAAATCTCGTGGATATACAGATGTTACCGGTGTTACATTAAGTCCAGGTGATATTAAACTATGTGAAGATAAAGGACATGTTATTAAAAAATATGATTTATCTTTTTTGCCACAAAAAGATGGATACTATGATGAAAGTGTAGATTTTATCTTTTTACGTCATGCGTTAGAACATAGTCCTTATCCTATTTTTTCATTAATGGAATATAATAGAATATTAAAACAGCATGGTAAAATTTATATTGAAGTACCTGCACCCAATTGTGTTAGAAAGCACGAATTTAATTTAAATCATTATAGTATATTTGGCGAACAACAACTAGCAGCATTACTAAATAGAACCGGGTTTGATATTAATATTTTTAATAATTTTGAGTTTGAAGTATCGTTTTCTAAAAATGAAGACGGAACTCCAAATATAGTTAAAGAACACTTTTACTGCATCGTTGCTACTAAGGCTCGTCCATTAGATATTAAATAAATACTCATTATGAGTAAAAGTGATGTTCCTAGTCTTGTAAAAAATCCCTATACTAAGACAAAATTTAAAAACGATAAGGAATTACAAGATTTTATAAAGTGCTGCGATCCTAAGACCGGTCATTTTTATTTTTTAGATAATTTTTTTATAATTCAACATCCTACTAAAGGTAGTATGGTATATCATCCATGGGGATATCAACAAAGATTAATTAGTACATATCACGAAAATAGATTTAGTATATCATTAATGCCAAGACAAAGTGGCAAATCTACCTCTGCAGCGGGATATTTACTTTGGTATGCAATGTTTGTCCCGGACTCTACAATTTTAATTGCAGCACACAAATATAGTGGTGCTCAAGAAATTATGCAACGTATTAGATATGCATATGAAAATTGCCCAGATTACATTAAAGCCGGCGTCACTACTTATAATAAAGGATCATTAGATTTTGAAAATGGTAGTCGTATCGTATCAGCAACTACTACTGAAAATACCGGCCGGGGTATGTCTATTACACTGTTATACTTAGATGAATTTGCTTTTGTACGACCTAGTATAGCGCAAGCCTTTTGGACATCAATTACCCCTACATTAAGTACAGGGGGTAAAGCAATTATAACAAGTACTCCAAATTCAGATGAAGATCAATTTGCATTAATTTGGAAAGGGGCTAACAAAACAGAAGATGATTATGGTAATAAAACTCCATTGGGAATTAATGGATTTAAAGCGTTTCGTTCTCATTGGTCAGAACAACCTGAGCGTGATCAAAAATGGGCTGATGAAATAAAATCACAATTAGGTGAGGATAGATTTAAACGAGAAATTGAATGTGAATTTATTATTGCGGATGAGACCTTGATTAATCCAAACACATTGCTTATGTTACAAGGAGTTGATCCAATAATAAGACAAGGACAAATTCGTTGGTATAAAAAACCAGAAAAAGGTAATATTTATACTATTGGATTAGATCCTAGTTTAGGTACCGGCGGTGATCCGGCTGCTATACAAATATTTGAAGCAAATACTACAACTCAAATTGGTGAATGGAAACATAATAAAACAGACATCCCTAGTCAAATTAAATTATTAGCACAAATAATCAAATATGTAGAAGAATGTACCGGAGAGCCCAATAACATTTATTATAGTATTGAAAATAATAGTATTGGAGAAGCTAGTTTGATTTCATTAGCAGAATACGGTGAACATAATATGCCTGGCATATTCTTAAGTGAACCGGGGAAAAATCGTAAAGGATTTAATACCGGAAATAAAACAAAATTAGCAGCGTGTGCCAAGTTTAAAACGTTATTAGAAAGTAAAAAATTAACTATTAAAAGTTTTGGATTAATATCAGAATTAAAAGGATTTGTTTCTCACGGGGGTAGTTATGCTGCTAAAATAGGTGATACTGATGATTTAATTATGGCTTCATTATTAGTAGTACGAATGTTTCAAGTATTGAGTGATTATCATTATAATTTAGAAGCCCATATCCGAGATCATGAAGAATATATTGCTCCTTTACCGTTTTTTGCCGTTATCAATTAACTAAAAAAAGATAAATACTTTTATGCCAATTCATTCAGCAGCATTATATACACAATTATCTAGTCTTTTATCCTCTAGAGGCTATAATCCCAAATCACTAGATTCTAGTGGAAAGGCGATTCCAGTACCAGATGAAGCAGATGTTATTAGATTTGATTTTAATAAAGATGGTAAAAAATACGGAAATGCATGGGCATCTATTGATAGTGCGAATAAATTAGTAATATATTATGGGGATGATATTTCAAGCAGTCCAAACACTAATACCTCAGGAACTGAATTTAGTGATACTTGGTCTGGATTAATTAATCATTTAAAAAATTGGGCGCAACGCCGACAGTTAAGTTTTGAATTAGAAAATGAAAGTCATTTAGAATCGGATATGGCACAAAGGACACATATGAAACAACAAGAAAAAATCGCAGAAAGTACAACTAAACCAAAGTTTGCTGAAAAATTTCAAAAGAATATAGAAAAAACGGCTGCTAAGGCAAAAGAAACTTCTGAAAAAGTAAAACAACATTCTGATAATGCTACTAAGAAAAAAGTAGAAGAAGGTTATTATGCTACTGGAAAGAAAACTAGTTATAGTGATAATATCCCTGCTGTAAAAATTGTTTTACAACATTCTAGAGCCTTAGAAGAAGGTGAAAAGAGATTTCGCAGTATTGAAAAAATCTTTGTTGAAAATCAACAGGGTGAGCGTTTTCTATTAGATACTAACAAACCAGGATTAGCCAGAGTATATGCTAGACATATTGCAGAAGGGGGTACTCCTTATGATGCAGCCGGAAAGCATATTCATTCTTTAGTTGAAGAATACACTAAAATGGCTGGATTTGTTCGTGCTACTCGCGGTAATCAATTTAATGAGTCTACCCAATCATTGGTATATGAAGGAACACATCACTATCATCAATTAAGAGAAACACTACATAAATTATCCGGAAGTAAAGGTTATGCTTCTTATTTTGAAAATTGGTCACCAACCTTAACTGAAGAAGCAGATGATATCCCTTATAATGATATAAGTGAAATGTTTTCTAGTAACAGTTTAGATCCTCGCATCGAAAGTGTGATGCCTATACTTAAAAAATTACATACTACTATTACAGAAATGTCTGAAGTAACTGATTTAACTGAGTGGGCTGATCAGATAATTGATGAAGGTGAAGGTCGCGGCGGTGATGATATTGAAACTGATGCTGCCTATGCAAAGCGAATGGCTCAGGGTCAAAAGAATTTAGGTGGCAAACCCGCTGAGTTAAAAGATGCACCGGCTGGAACACCCATTGACCCTGCAATACGCAACAGAATGGGATATAAACCTGCCACCCAAGCAGAAATCACAGCATATACCAAAGCCAATCCCGGAGGCCTACGGTCTGGTAGCGGAGACCCCGTATTATCTGGTAGCGGTCAGCAAATACAAACAAACCCGGGGTATGGTTACTCAGGAGCCGACGGCGCAAATGATCAATTTTCAGTAAATCACGATCTCCGAAATCAAGCAAAAGTTGCAGCACCAACATCAAGGGCAGGTAGTGAAGCTCCTGGCGATGTCACTCCTGAACTAGACGCAATTAGAAGGTATGCAGGATTACCAGATCAGGCATATCAATTTGAGCCAATTGCCCCGCCGCAAGTTGCGTCGGATTATGTTGATCCTAATGCAGCAGCAAGAGCAGAAGTTGCGTCAAGAATGGCAACGATGCCTGCTAGTCAAGGGGGCTATCCACCAGCACCCGCACCAGCCCCTGCGTTAGTAGGAACACAAAATCAAGCACCAGATACAGCAGCACAAGCTGGACGAATTGCTGATAGAATGGACGCCGAGGCGGGAGCAAATACTGCTGGTACAGCACCAGCACCAGCCCCTGCGTTAGTAGGAACACAAAATCAAGCACCAGATACAGCAGCACAAGCTGGACGAATTGCTGATAGAATGGACGCCGAGGCGGGAGCAAATACTGCTGGTACAGCACCCGCACCAGCACCCGCAACTAAAACTGAATTAAAAGGTCGTCCAGAATCCGACACCCGTGCTGAAATGGCAGCGTTACTCGCTAAAATAGAAAAAACAAGTAGAAAACCTGCAGCGGCTAAACCTGCAGCGGCTAAACCCGCAGCAGCACCTGCGGCAGCACCTGCGGCACAACCAGGATTATCAGCAGACGTTCCAGGAAGTGTAGCAAACATTGCCAATCAAGTGGCAGCAGTACCGGGTGCAGCGGCAGCTCCGGCAGCCCCGGCAGTACCTCCGTATAATTATCAAACAAAAGTACCAGTTGGTAAAAACCCAGTTATCGGTTCGGGAAAAGTAGCCCAAGGTCCAGCTAGAGACGGTGTTCCTGCAGGACCAGACAACCTTATAATTCCTGCTCGTGTTCCACCGCAACCAACCTTGAACGGTAAACCGTCTACCGGGCCAAAAGGTCAAGCATGGTTAGCACAATACGGCAAAACACATAATGCTAACGGTACTCCAAAAGCAGGTCAAGCAGGAAAACCTGCAGCACCAGCACCGGTAGCCGAACCATCAGCACCGTCAACAGTATCAGGACAAACGAATTATAGTCCAGTTAATGATAGATTTAAAGCTGCTGCGTCAACAGCCACTGATAAAGTTAAGTCTGCTGTAGCAGCACTACCGGCGCCTGGCAGCTTTAAATCAAGTGAAACAAATTATAATTCGGCTAATGATAGAATTAAATCTGCGTTAGGACTAAAAGAATCTGAGATGACATTGGCAGAAAGAATGGCTTACTTTACTAGTAAGTTAGATAATCTAAGTAGGTCATCTTCTAAAACTTCGGTACAATTAAACGAATCCGGCGGCAATCCAGTAACTCCATTAGGCAATATGGCCAGCATATTAGGAGCGGCTTCCGGTACAACGTCGGCGGTCAAATTAGGTAAAAATGTTTGGAAGGCAGTTCCTGGAGCATCAGGTTTCTTTAACAATGGTAAGCGGACAATTGATCAGGCAAAATTAACTGCTATGCAAAATGCGGCAGCTGCTAGAGCAGCCGCTAAAGCAGGTGCAGCAGGTGGTGCAGCAGGTGGTGCAGCAGGTGGTGCAGCAGGTGGTGCAGCAGGTGGTGCAGGTGCAGCAGCGGCAGCAACGACAGCGGCAGCAACGCCAAGTCGTATGGCCGCAATTACAAAGCATGTTAAAGATAATCCAAAGAAATATGCAGCTGCAGTTGCTGCTTTAGGCGCCGGCGCCGGCGCCCTCGCATTGTATAATTATATGCAAAACAAGCCAACACCCCCAGGACCAGCACCAGCCCCAACCCCAACCCCAGCCCCAGAACCCGCACCAGGACCCGCACCAGCCCCAGTCACCCCTCCGGATCAAGGTGCTACAACGGAGGGCCCGGATCCTGCGGATATTGAAAAATTAAATGCATTAGCCAGAGAATTAGAAAACAGTAATGATCCGGAAACTGTACAGTTAATGAAAAGACATTCGCATGTTATTAATGCAATTAATAATGGAAGGCCGGACGATATGAGGACATACGGAGATCAACGCAAAGAACTGGAACAAGGTGAAGGACTTGCTGATGCTGGGTTGAAGGAAAATTATGATCCAAAAACAGATTACAGTATACTTGAAGCAATTAAACAAATTACTCGTAAATCTACGAATGAGGGGTCTATTGACAAAGATGGAGTTTGGACTGACAAGCCTCCTAAACCTGGACAACCTAATGTTCCTGCTCCAACCGATCCAGAAGGAGTATCGCCTGTTAAAAAGCCAGTAGTTAAAAAGCCAACAACTACAAATACAACAGTGGTTAAAGAATTTGACGAATCAACTGATGAATTAAACCGAATCTTACATATTATGAATCACAGAAGATAAGGGTAAATTGCTTATCAAAAACCTCACTTAAAAGGTGAGGTTTACCATATACGGGATAAATACATTGACATTTTGAAATAGTAATGCTATACTATCTCTAATGTTAGTTACTTCATTCGGAAGTAGCGACTATAAAAAGAGACCATCTCAATTAACTTAAGGAAATATTATTATGGCAACTTCACTAGCAGACATTCGTGCCCGTATCGCGGCACAAGACAATAAAACAAAATCCGGAACATCAACTCAAAGTGATAATTCAATTTATCCACATTGGAATGCAGATGAAGGTTCAACCGCAACTATTCGGTTTTTACCAGACGGTAACTCAAGTAATACTTATTTTTGGGTTGAAAAACAAATCATCAAATTGCCATTCAATGGTGTAAAGGGTGATACTAACATGAAACAAGTTCAGGTACAAGTTCCTTGTGTGGAAATGTATGGACCTGAATTTACTTGCCCAGTGTTAGCAGAAGTTCGTCCATGGTATAAAGACGAAACTTTAAAAGAAATGGCAAATAAATATTGGAAAAAACGTACTTATTTGTTTCAAGGCTTTGTCCGAGGCAATCCAATGGCTGATGATAAAGCACCAACAAATCCTATTCGTAGATTTGTTATTTCTCCGCAAATCTTTACTATCATCAAATCAAGTTTGATGGATCCTGAAATGGAAGAATTGCCAACTGACTATATGCGTGGACTTGATTTGAATATTAAGAAAACTGCAAAAGGTGGTTATGCTGATTATTCTACTAGTACTTGGGCTCGTAAAGAAAGTGCATTAACTTCTGTGGAACAAGCAGCAATTGAAACTAATGGATTATTCAATCTTACTGATTTCTTACCTAAGAAACCAAATGATGCTGAATTGAAAATCATCAAGGAAATGTTTGAGGCATCAGTAGATGGTAAACCATATGACTTGGAACGATGGGGTTCATATTATCGTCCATGGGGATTAGATGCCCCGGGCGGAGCAACTACTGAGAATGCAGTAACTAAAATTATTGCTGATATTAAATCAACACCCTCAGTAACACCTGAACCCTGGGAAGAAGCAACTCCAATTGTACTGCCTAAAACAGCAGTATCCGGTGACAAAGCAAGTGATATCCTAGCAATGATTCGTGCTAGACAGACAAAACCTGCTTAAGTAAAATACGGCTTGGGCCTCTGCGGATTAATCTCCGTACGCTCAGGTTATCCTATAGGAGAATAACAATGACAATGCCTGACGAAAGATATCGTGCTATTAAACACGGTAAAAAATTATTAGAAGAATTATGCGACCCAGGTAGAACTCCGAGAGTACCTAGTATGGTTAGAGACCGGGCTAGAGGCGTACTTAGACATTACCCAAGTGATTGGGATATAGATACTATGGCTGAAAAATGTCCCGATATGCTTGACAAACAGCCAACTAGTATATATAATACAAATTATAAATGAAGGAACATATATGGCTAAACCGTTTGACATATCAAAATTTAGGAAAGAAATTACTAAAAGTATTGAGGGACTTTCAATAGGATACAATGACCCAACAGATTGGGTTTCAACTGGCAACTTTGGCTTAAACTATTTAATATCAGGTGACTTTAACAAAGGTGTACCTCTTGGTAAGGTTACTGTTTTTGCCGGAGAGTCTGGATCAGGAAAATCATTTATCTGCTCTGGAAATCTTGTTAGGCACGCACAGCAACAAGGCATCTACGTTGTCTTAATTGATAGCGAAAACGCATTAGATGAAAAATGGCTACACGCATTAGGAGTAGATACAAGCGAAACTAAATTGCTTAAACTTAATATGGCTATGATTGATGATGTGGGCAAAACTATATCAGAATTTATGAAGTCATATAAAGCACTCCCGGAAACAGACAAGCCAAAAGTATTGTTTATTATTGATAGTCTTGGTATGCTATTGACTCCAACTGACGTTAATCAGTTTGAAGCAGGTGACATGAAAGGTGACATGGGTCGTAAGCCTAAAGCACTAACAGCACTTGTTCGCAACTGTGTTAATATGTTAGGCAGTCACAATGTAGGATTGGTTGCTACGAATCACACATACGCAAGTCAAGATATGTTTGATCCAGATGATAAAATTTCAGGTGGTCAAGGATTTGTGTACGCAAGTTCAATTGTGGTTGCTATGAAGAAACTCAAACTCAAAGAAGATGCAGATGGTAACAAGGTTCCTGAAGTAAATGGTATCCGCGCTGCTTGTAAGATTATGAAAACTCGCTATGCAAAACCGTTTGAAACTATTCAAGTTAAGATTCCATATGAAACAGGGATGAGTCCTTATAGTGGATTAACTGATATGTTTGAGAAATCAGGAGACTTGAAGAAAGAAGGTAACAGTTTAGTATACACTACTGAAGATGGTGAAATTCTTAAATCATTTCGCAAGGGATGGGAAGCAAACAAAGACGGGATCCTAGATAAAGTCATGCTAGAATATACTGGAAAAACTAAAAAAGTGATAAGTAATGTAACACCTGAGGAAGAGAGTACAGAATGAATTTAGATTTTGTAGCGGAAGTATGGGATACATTACGTAGCCATGTAGATTTACATGATAGGTCAGAAGCAGCGGATTCTTTAATTAATTTATTAATTGATAATAATTATGAAGCCGATGATATTAAAGAATCCTTTAAGGGAGATAAAGATATTATTGGTGCATTAAAATATTATGCTGAACAACATGACCAAGAAGAAGACTATGAAGAAGACACTGATGAAGACATGGATGAATGGAATTAAATGACTTGGTACACTCGTGTCAGTTCAGATCTGGCAGAAATCCCAGACTTCATTGCTGCATATGAATCAGAATTGTTATTAGGTAAGTACGATGTTAAAATCAATGGCAATATTGAAAAAAACGTTGCAGCATTACCGGGTATTACTGAACATAGATTTAATCAACTTCAGGAAATTGAAGCCGTATTAAATCTATTAAATATAAAATTACGAAAAATACGTAGGACTCATTTTCAAAAATATTTAGAGGCATATCAACGTGCCTTAACTAGTCGTGATGCTGAAAAATATGTTGACGGTGAAGAAGAAGTTATAAACTTTGAAACTCTAATCAACGAAGTGGCTTTACTTAGAAATAAATATTTAGGAATAATAAAAGGGTTAGAGTCAAAAAATTTCATGTTAGGTCATGTGGTTCGTTTACGAACTGCTGGAATGGAAGATATTTCAATTGGATAATTTATGTCAAATATAACAACTATTCACCGCGGCCTTGATGCCGCTCAGATTCACCGTGGCCTTCATGCCGCTCAGACAACAATGGCAGTAGGCAATAGCAATACAATATTGACTACTACTGGTTATCATAACTTCCCAAAATCACAAAGCATTACACTAACAGGTAGTGGATCGAATATTGGGTTAACTTGGCAGGACGATTTAAATTTAAAAGTTCCTCGGAACAAACATATTACTCACTTATCTGGTCTATCATCAACTGTTGATATGCTGGCAATTAGTGTAGCATGGAAACGTTTACGAGACAGTAATGAGGTATATCAGACTGTATCGTCATTGTTAGATGAATCATTGTTTGATGCTGTAACTCCTGAAGACTTAACTTTAGCAGAGTCTATTAGAATTTATTATCAACAAAAATTAATTAAGTTACGTTTATTGGATAATAGGAAACTATCTAAGTTTAGAGCAGACTTGTCAATTTATATTAACGGACCAGGTACGACATTTAACGAATCTGATTTACCAATGATATACAGATTGCCTGAATTTTATGAATATGATATTTCACTTGATCACATTAAACAAGGGGTAAAGATGCATATGCCAATTAAATCAGTATTTGGGGCAACTAATATTGCAATTACTAAAACATTAATTCCCATCAAATATTTAACTAGGTCGGTAAAAAAAGTAAAAATACATGAATATTGGTTAAAAGATGAACAAGATTTTTTGCACTTAATTGCAATTGGACACGATAACGCATTGCAACATATTTGGGACAAAGAGTTCAGTAAAGAGATATTATCAATTCAGGCGTTTTTTTCATTGGCAAATCAAGATGATTTTCAATATTTTAAACCATTAAAGTGGAAATTATTATAAATGTTATATGTTATTGAGTAATCAAGATAGACTTTACTATAGTTGTTATGTGGATAAATATTAGTTTGTGAAAGGAACAAAAAATATGGAAATTATGAATAAACTATTTTCAACAGCAAGCAGTGGCATTAGCCAAATCGTAGACCTAAGTATTAAATTACTGGCTATGGGAGTAGTGTTACAACTTATATTTGGTGCAGCCGTACCTTTTCTAGGTATAGACATTCTTGCTAATGTTATAAAATTCGTAGCCGCACTTGGTAGCCAAGGCTTAGTAGGCTTGGTCGCCTTAGGAGTTCTATTTTGGTCATTTGATAAAAACAAAGCCTAATTTTACGACAGTCAACCTTTAACCCGCTTCGGCGGGTTTTTTAATGCTTGACATTAAATCTAAAACCTGTTATAATATAGTCTTATTCAGTCAACAACAGGAGTTTCAAATGGGTTATAAAGTTGTCGCAGACAAGTATCAGATGGATGAAATGCGTACCAAGTATGGTCCGCGTAAAGGTCTGGAAGGTCCCTTTAATTTCACCGGTCGGGTGTTGTATTATGACAACATAGAAGGCGCCTACTACGATCCTACTACGGATTTCTATGTTGAGCAGTCTGAAATGGATATAATCCATCAGCGTATTGTTAACATTCTTAAGGCTTGACAATAAATAGTTTTGTGATATAATAGACTCTTAATCTTTTTACCAAAGTAGAGCATAATGAACGATCAAATTAAAGCATTGATGGACCAAACGCTGGATGAGAAATTCTCCGGTACTTGGTCCACAATGGACATGCAAGACTTGCAGAAATTTACTGAACGGTTTGCTGAGTTAATTGTTAAAGAGTGTATTGACATTGGCGACAACTATCAGGACATATTAGGGAATGAACCCGAATGTTTTAATTGCCGTAAAGTAGCATATGGTATTGTAGATAAGATTAAAAAACATTTCGGAGTTGAAGAATGATACTTTCAGCGCACAGTAAAAACCGTCTACTGAATTCTTTCTCGCTATGGGATGTTGACCAGGAATATAGCAAGAACATATCTGATTATTTGACCAATGGCTGGGATCCGGGCAGTTTTTACAGTGCAGTATTGGCTAATGACTTTGTGAGTGCTATGGCGTCAAGCCATCCGGGCAATAGAATAGATACACTGAAACGTCTAGCAGTTTGGATCGGTAATGTCATGCCCGGTCATGCCTGGGGCAGTCATGCTGCTGTTAAGTATTGGCTTGAATTAGGTGATGACCAGCGTAGAACTATTTTGGAACAATCTAACTTGATCTATTCTTCTAAAGAAGAAATGTGGTTGATCTTGAAAAATGAACCAACTAGAAACCCCTATTCCTTAGCTTACGAGTAACCAATATGAACGAAAAATTAGATGAACTATTGTGCCAGCGGTATCCAAAGATGATGGTCAACCGAGAAAAGTCCATGATGGAAACTTGTATGTGTTGGGGCTTTGAATGCGGTGATGGTTGGTTCAATATTCTAAATCAATTGATGGGTAATATTCAGCATCACATTGATTGGAAAGAAAAACAGCATAACTGGGCTGTCAAATATAACGAGATGGCACAAGCTGGTAAGAGTGGTAATGCAGAATTGTTTGCTGATTTGGTTGCCAAAGAGTATGCAGACAGGTCAACAATCAGTGCAGACTATATTCGTAAACAGTGCGAGGAAATGATTAAGAATCCTTTACGTGAAGTTCCAAAGGCTATTCCACAAGTAACACTAGATCAAGTTAAAGAGAAGTTTGGTACATTACGATTCTACTACACCGGCGGAGATGACTATATTGACGGTATGGTTACTATGGCAGAAAGTATGAGTGGAGTTACGTGTGAAGAATGCGGCTTACCAGGTACGCAAACTCAAGGCGGGTGGATTAAAACTGCATGTGCAGCACATAGAGGGGAAAGTGAATGAATGAACGAATTCTGGAACTTGCAGAACAAGCTGGTATTGCGGTGTGGGGTGATGCGGTGTATATGTATCATCCAAGTGATACCTTGGACTCAACTGTCATGGCAAAGTTCGCCGAGTTGATTGTGCAGGAATGTATTGATATTATTGCTCCATATACTGTTAGAATGGGCAGACCCGGTGAAGAATACCTACATCCTATTCAAGAGATTAAGAAAAATTTTGGAGTTAAGTAATGAACGAACGAACTAAACAACTGTGGGAAGAATCTCAACAATGGAATGGATCTGATGACGGTCGTGGTGGGTTAAAAATACTTGAGAGTGTTGAAAAGTTTGCTGAGTTGATTATCAGGGAGTGTGCTGAAGTTTGTTATGGCCATAGCCGTGCTGCTGGTGGGATTGATACTCATTTTGGATACGGGTATAAAGATTGCGGAGATGACATTAAACGAAATTTCGGAGTTGAAGAATGAATCAAGAAGTTGAATGTAAAACACATCCGGATGCACCGCATGGATTTGTAAGAAACGCATCACATATGGAAGATAGATATGTGTGTGAGTGTGAATATTGGGAGGAACCTAAAGTGAATGAACGAATTTATACACTTGCTAGAAAGGCTGGACTAATTGCACCCTACGGAAGTGATCGTGAAGGGTTGAGGGATTTTGATTACAGAATGTTTGCCCAGTTGATTGTGCGGGAATGTGCTCTTACTGCTGGGTTAATGGAGCATGAAGGACGTCGGGGTATTGGCGCACAAATATTAGATAATTTTGGAGTTGAAGAATGAACAATGATGAAGATCCGCAGCGAGAAAAAATCTTTGAACTTAACCAAGAGATTATATATTTAAAAGGACAGATAACTTATCTGCAGGAAGAATTAAGCAGCGTAGAAGATGACCGGGATAATAGAATTGATCGGTATGAAAAACAAGTTGCTGACCTTGAACAACAATTGGGCAATGCCCTATTTCGGAGTTGAAGAATGAACATAGATCACGGTGCGATATTTCAACAATGTGTATACGATGCAGATAATCGGTTTGTTGATTTAACACTCAGACCGGCTGCTGTGTATTCTGGTGCATTTATGCTGACCATGACAGACACATCCAACGATGCAGAAATGGACATGATGATTGAACTTTATCTCACAGAAGAAAATTTGAAAAAAGTGATTGACCGTTTGACAAAGGTATTAGAAAATGAACGAACGAATTAAACTACTTGCTGAACAGGCTAGAAAACATTATCCTGGCACGGAATTATCTGGCGAGTATTGGGTATTTGATGAAGAAAAGTTCGCTAAATTGATTATCAAAGAATGTGTTAATATTGTTTCTGGCACAGCAGTAGATACACCTCCTAATGATTTATTCTACGGTTATAACTTAGGTGTGAACAAGGCAGCAGAAAATATAAAAGAACGTTTTGGAATTGAAGAATTAAGCCCGTTTAATACAGTAAATTCCTAATTAGAGGAAAAATAAAGGTTGACATTAAATGATTTTGGGTGTATAATATATACTTAGACAGTTAATCAAAGGACATTATTATGAGGAAAATGGCTACTATCCGTAAGATTGATGCACTACGTCCTATCCCGGGCGCTGATGCAATTGAATGCGCCATTGTAGGTGGATGGACCTGCGTGGTAAAGAAGGATGAATTCAAGGCTGGTGATTTGGCAGTGTACTGCGAAATCGATTCTTGGATCCCATATGAGGTAGCACCATTTCTATCAAGGGGAAACTTCCCTCACGTTTACAATGAAGTCAAAGGCGAACGTCTCCGTACCGTAAAGTTGCGTGGCCAATTGAGCCAGGGACTGTTGTTGCCGCTGTCTACGGTCTACTCACTGCTACCAACTACCGAAGTTGACATTGTGGGTAATGATGTATCTGAACCACTTGGTATTGTCAAGTACGAGGCACCAATCCCCGCATCACTTGCAGGTGAAGTCAAGGGCATGTTCCCTTCACGTATTCCAAAGACTGATCAAGAGCGTATTCAAAACTTGTCAACTGAATTGGAAGAGTGGAAGGCAGCAGGTCTAACTTGGGAAGTGACTGAAAAGCTAGATGGGTCTTCAATGACTGTTTATGTTATTAACGGGGACGTTGGGGTTTGCTCACGCAATCTTGATCTCAAGCCAAACCCAGACAATTCACTGTGGCGTGCAGCATACAAGCATGATCTGCCTGCTAAGTTGGCTAACATTGGTCGCAATATTGCAGTCCAAGGGGAATTGATTGGCAATGGCATTCAAGGAAACATGTACAAAATGCGTGACCAAGACTTTTATGTTTACGACATTTACGACATTGACGCAGGACGTTACTTTACTCCTGCCGAACGTCGGGTGTTCAGCGATAAACACGAATTAAATCACTGCCCTGTAATAGCACACTATGCTAATTTGCTAGATACTCTTGGGATTACCAATATGGATCAGATACTGAAGTTTGCTGAAGGTAAGAGTGTAATGGGCAACATTGTTAGTCCAGAGCGTGAAGGTCTTGTATTCAAGTGCAACGAAAAACAAGTGTCCTTCAAGTCAATTTCTAATGCTTTTCTCTTACGGGAGAAGTGAATGATGAACTACAAATTTATTGGTTGGAACAATCGTGATGGCGCCGACAAAGTTTGGGGTGTTATCTACATAGAAGATAGAACAAGAATTCGTCCTAAAGTATTAATTTTCTGGGGCCGTCGTGGTAAAAAACTTCAAACCAGAATAGATCGTGAAGGATGGGACTTAGATAAATTGATTAGAGAAAAATCAGAAAAAGGTTATAATCATATTGGTAATTATGAACTGGAAACAGTTTATCCAGAATTTCAAAATGATTTGGAAAAGACTACAATGTGGGCATTACTTAAGCTATGAACAACTTAGTATTCTTAATATCACCTATCCACATGTTGTGTAAGAATTGGAATTAGTATGACTTGGGATTTCTTTTGGGGATTTTTAGCAGGATACATAGTGTGTATTTTCTATATGGCATATCGTTCTAATATAGATTCTAGGACAACGACTGAATGAATGTAGAAAAAGAAACCATTTATCATTTCACTTGTAAAGAGTGCAAAGGTTGGTTTAGTATTGCTACAATGGAAAATTGGATACCAACTAAATTATATTGCCCGCATTGCGGTAAATTATCTAATTTTTTAGAAATGCAATTAGGAATCAAACAATGACACAGCACAGTGAAGAAGAACAATTAGTATATCGTGCCTGGCGTGACAGCGAAGCCTACCAAGTGCCTATGACTGAGGAAGGTGAAAAACTTGCCCAATCAAGATATTATGCATTTAAACGAGGCTGGGAATATGCCAAGTTTCACACCAAACATAATAATATTTTTATGAAAAGTCATCTTGAACATAATGCTGATGAGGGACAATTCTAATGTTAGTTGCATGTGGTTTAATTGCTGGATTTATTATTTGTTTTTTAATATGGGTAATATGGAATCGACTGTAAAATTTAGAATGTTTGGTTGGGTGCCAGATGGTACATATGAACATTCTGATCACTTAGTTAGATATGTCATAGTTGATGGGAATCCTATAATTACACTGACAAAATTATGGATAGATCAGGGCGGGCCCAAGGATATAGACCAATATTATACCCAACCATGGGGTACATTTCCCGTACTTCCCGTTAAAATAAAAAAAATATGATTACACAAAAATTAGAATTTATAAATTATTTAAAAGATAATTCTTCATTATTAGAAAAAGACCAATGGAAAAAAGATACTAATCTATATACCATATGGAATAGGTATGTAGATTCAAATGATATCCGATATAAATTATGTAACGGAGATGTTGAAAAATTTGTAGATACAATATATTTCTTTATAGAAACTCATTTAAACGAGTTTTTAGGAATAATATATGACAATACCTTTTCAGATAAAACATTCAAGCCAATAGATAATGTTAAAGTTAATGGAAATGAAATTGTTTTTAACAAATCAAATAATCCAGGATATTTTAGAAATATATGTTTTAAAGAAATAGTTATTTGTGGGGGTGATAATGATATTAATCTTTCAATTAAACAGGCTATCGTAAATACGTTAAACGGAAAAGTTAGAAAAACCTTTTTTATGCCGTCATTTTTTGAAGATATTTATAATGGAAAAATATCATCAAATATGGTACTTACTTTTAATAAATCGTGTAAATTGGCATCTATATTTTCACCAAATATATATAGATATTTGTTAAAATGTTTGAAAAATCATTCGGCTAAATCTGATAGTATTTTGTTCGCAACCGCATCTTGGGGAGTGCCAGTTGTTGCCGCAAACAACTGTGGATACAAAACGGTTGATATAGTTGATGTACAGGCTGAGATTTTAAATAAATGTCATATTATTTGGGATGATATGGTTAAACAACAATCAAACATATTGGTTGATATAGATACATATACTATTGAAACTTTTTGCACACCAAGTGAAAGTATGGACCAAATTATTAATAAAAAATATGATCACATAATTTCATGCCCGCCCTATTATGATTTAGAAATTTATGGGGCAAGCGATAAACAATCAACTGACTTATATAAAACTTATCCAGAATGGTTGGAAAGTTATTGGAGAAAAACTGTTATTGCAAGTAAAAAGTTGTTGAACGAAAACGGCGTATTTGCTTTTATTATGGGTCATTATGTAAGATATCAATATATGGCCGATGATATGGTTAAAATTGCAATGCAAGAAGGATTTACCTTAATAGATGAAATTAAAATTATTCCTAAGAAAAAACCAAATAATATTTACCTAACTACAATAGAAAAATATGAAATTTGTTCCGTATTCAAACTATAAAGTTACCCAAAATATATGTACAAAATAATAAAATTACTGTATAATAACATCTTACTTCTTAATTCTTAAAGGACATTATCATGCATCTAAGTAAAATTAACAACACCTTTCAACATAGAATCTCCGGCGGAAGTGAATATCTTTGGACTTGCTGGCCCGATGCTCGATTTATTGAGTACGAAAGTGAACATGCTCATGCATCCGTGGTATTTAGTAGCCTGACACAAATTGTATATAACGCTGAAATTTCGGTTAAACCCATTAAGAATACTGAGGATAAATATTCTCCGTATCGTTGGATTAATCCGCAATTTAAAGATGCAATGATTGCCGAGTCTACTAGGCGCGGGATATCTATTAATGAAGCTTGGGATGATGTTATGTGGTGTGATTTGGAAGTAGAAGAAGATTTCTTAGCAAAAGCAGAGGGTATTTTTACTGGAAAAGAAATTGATACCCGTGTTCAAGTTCAACTTGATTTAGATGACGACCTTATGTTACAACTGGCAATGAAAGCCCATGAACAAGATATCACACTAAATAAAATGGTAGAACGCATCTTGAATGAAGTAATACTTGCCCATCAAAAAACTGTTACCGATTTAGTGTAATAATTCGTTAAATAATTGCAACTCTTAATAAGTTTTTATGAAAAAAGTAAAATCAATTTTGTTGGCATTATCATTAGTGATTAATACCGTTCATGCAGAATCTCCAACTGAGTATTGGTCAATGACAAATTTACTTACTAATCAAACATTAGTTACTATTAAAGCAGTAGAAAATCCAAGAGAATTTTGTGAGAAAGAAAGTTTTCGTTTAGGTAATCGTGGATTTATGGGTGTGCCTATTGTAGCATGTTCTTTTTGGTTTAAAGATAAATGTACAATTATTGTTGGACTTGTAACAAATAATGATATTCTTGGACATGAACTTAGACATTGCCTTCAAGGAAACTTTCATTAATGAATATTAATGAGAGTTTATTTAAAATAAGAACTTGGATAAATAATGACTATAAAACTTACCCTACTAGGTTTGTCATTGAAGTATTGGCTTGGGCAATATCAATCGGCTGTTCGATTACAATGGCGGTCACAGTACCAACTCCGCCTCTTATTATACTTTATCCTATATGGATTTGTGGCTGTTCTATGTATGCTTGGGCCGCTTATACTCGTAAGTCTTTTGGTATGATTGCTAACTATATCTTATTAGTTACAATTGATAGTGTTGGGTTAGCACGTATGTTATTAAATTAAACTAAGGAAATTAAATGAATAAAACATTCACTGTTATTTTAGAAGAAGATCCAGAAACTAAAGACCTTATTATGCCACTTCCTGAAGGGATGTGTGATGAATTGGGATGGGAAATAGGTGATTCTCTTGATTGGTCTGCATCACCTGATGGGTCGTTTTTACTAAGTAAAAAACAAACTCAATGGGTATTGGTGGAATGTGTAAGCACACACCGTCAACGATATATGGTAGAGGTGCCTGTTGGCACTGATGGCCAGGGCAATGATAAAACTCTATGGGCATTAGATACTGTAACAATGGAAGAAGCCAAAGAGTTTAGCCAAGAACATATTGGTGAGCAGATTGTTAGTCATCGTGTCGTAACTAAAAAGGAAGCATTGGAGTTGTGCGACCAAGATAATGATTATACCAAGTCTTGGGATAAAGAAACAAAAATGAAAACTTTTTTCACTTCATTAGCAGAACAAGAAAATGGAAACACTTGAAATATTAGCAGCTCCTTATCAACCAACTAAAGATTGGGGTGATAAGGAATGGAATAAGTTTACCATATGGTTAAATGGTATGCTTAAAATTAATGAAAGTACTACAGTTACCTTTACTAAACAAGATGGAACTGAACGTGTAATGAATTGCACATTGAAACCTGAATTGTTGCCTGTGGTTGAAGTAAAGCCCTTAGCAGAAGGAAAGCAACCTAGGAAAGAATCAACTACTACCATGAGAGTATTTGATTTAGAGAAAAAAGAATGGCGTAGTTTTACTACCCAAAATGTCACTAGAGTAGAATTTAGTATTCCTTAAAGGTAAAAAATGTTTAGTAATAATATTGATTTATACAATCCAGATTTTGTTATTGATTGTTCTAAGTTATTAAATTGTAGAGATATATATACAAAAATGAGAAATCAAGGGATAGTAAAAGCATATGTATATGGTATGTGCTTTAAACCCGGACCATTGACATATGACTTTTCTAAAGTTGGAAAAAGTTGCCCTAACTTAGGTGAAAAGAGAGAATATCAAGTTGGTGAACGCATAACAAGACAACTTAGTTGGGTCCCGGGTTGGGAAGAAGAACATGTACATAGTCCACATGGTGCAGATTTTTGGTTTGGTGTTACTCGTATTTTGATACCGAACAGATTGCTACCATCAACTTTTAATAAGAATGATGTTACTATTGCTGTTTGGGATATCTCTAGCAGAATGCCTATTGCAGATATTTATGGCGGTGAAGAACAAGCAACTGGTTGGGCTGAAGGAGAGTTAGCACACCAATATAAAAATGCTTTTAGCAGACTTCCACATCTTAATATTCAAGATCCTTCGAAAGGTAAACATTACAAGAGAGGATATGTGTCTAAGTCTAACTTAGACCAATTTGTTCAATTTGCTTGACAATAAATAGAGAACATGCTATAATATGGGTTATGAAAAAGCAAATTCTCTCATTCGTTGTTGAACAGCCCAAACACAGGGCTCACCGGGTGTTGTTTCAAAACAACACACCGTTCAAACCTAAAACTGTGCAATCCAAACTATTGTACAATCGTAAACCTAAGCATTCTAACCAAGAGTTTTGATATGAACCCGGAATTGATCACGCTGGATAGTCTGCTGTGCTGGCACGATTGGTATTATAACTACAGTGATGACCACAGTGTTTGGCAGCGTGGACAGCGTGAGCATGATGCTATCGGTGAAGAACAGCGGCGTCTGATCCACGAGGTCAAGGTCCCGGTAGAGGAAATCCTAGAATTGACAAACAAGTATCGACCCAAAGGTTGACATTAAATCGGTTTGGTGATATAATAGACTCTTAAACAGGAAAACACTATGCAAGACACTATGACACGGCAAGAAGAACTCCAGTCAATCTACTGGGATATGTACAAGGATGCTCATGGCATTCGTCCACGCGGTGTTGATACCTCCAACTGGACCGAGTTGGCGTTCAACGAGGAGTTTGAGTACCTGACAAAAATGATCCAAGACAACCACATGTTGCGTGAGGCTGCTGAGGGGAAGGCTGCTCACCAATTTGAAATGCGAGTACAAACCGTTATCGCATGCGGTGCTAAGGACCGTGAGATGGCCATGCGTTGGATACATGAGGCTGAAGGCTCCAATGGTGATGACGAGTACCTGTGTTATCTGATTGGGTTGCCTTACCGCTACTTTGCTAAGATGGCTGCGTAAAGCAGGCCATTGCTTGACATTTAATCCAAAATCTGTTATAATATATTTTTTACTAACTACTTAAAGGAACTACAATGCTTTCCATTCAAGAAATTAATTCTGCTATTATTGCTGGTAATTTTACCAATGATCAAATGACTAGCATTGGTGATGCAGTCAGATTTGCCCGTGCCCAACTTGGACAACAAAACAAACGCCATTTCCAAGTTGGTGACAATGTTAGCTTCAACAGCACCAAACTTAGGCAGACCGTAAGGGGCAAGGTACGCAAAATTGCCATTAAGTATGTTACAGTAGACACTGGACAAACTCTGTGGAAAGTACCCGCTAGTATGCTTTTGGCTGCTTAAGGAGTAAATCATGGATAAAGTTTTTGTTATCGTTGGTGCAGTTGTTCTAGGTCTTGTGGGCTTGCTGGCTCTTAGTTTCTTGTTGAGTTGGCCTGTGTATATGCTTTGGAATAGTTGCTTAGTTGGAGCCATTGCAGGAGTTAGTGAAGTGTCTTGGTTGCAGGCATGGGGACTGACCGTACTATGTGGTTTCTTATTCAACTCCCAAATTTCAAAGACCAAATAGTCAATTAAAGGAAATATGAATATGATTAATCGTATTAAAAAATATTTTTATAAATTTCAACTTTATGGTGAACCCATTGGATGGGCAGTAATTACTTGTATTGGATTATTTCTTCTTTTGAAGAACAACTAATAATGGGCAACCAAACTGTTGACAACAACTACAGTTTGTGTTATCATTATAACAGTGCTGATTAATGATAAAGGCACATTTTAAAACTTATCTTTTATTTAAAGGAAAAAAAATGACTAAGGAAACTTTCAAAGTCGCTGGTATGACTACTAATAATGGTAATACCAAAGTTCGGTACACTGATGACATGGTCCGTCGCATTAAACAATTTACTAAAGGTGGACATACCCGTGTAGATTTTGTTGAATTGCCTAGTGATATGACAAAGATTGAGGCGTTGAATTATTTGGCTCTTCATGCTGATTTTCAATCGCCGGCAGATCAAGCAACTATCAGTGATACATTGGCTGATAAGACAAAGGAATTGACAAAAGGTACTGTAAAAGTCAAAATGGCTCAAGCAGTTACTAGTCGTGCAGTAAAAAGTGCTAAGCCTAGTATTGATGCTATCAAAGCACGTGGTAAAAAGGTCAAAGTGTCCGCAGAAGACATTTTGGCTGTTGTAACCGAATAAGTTAAGGACGGGGCCCTAGGGCCCTTAATATATGAGTCTAAAAACATTTCGTAAAGCATTTTCTCCAAAGCGTGATTTTAATCCTGCCTCTATTAAAGACTTACAAGAATTGAAATTCTTTAAAGAAAATAATAAATGGAAAACAGGATGCCCGTTTCATATTGATGATCCATATCTAGAGATTCCGTCAATGTGTGATAATAAATTTACTAATTACATGTTATCTAAGATGAAATAAGAAAAGCCCCGTAAGGGGCTTTTTTAATAGTAAAAAATTTAGTCCTATTCAGGCATTTCCATTGGAGGATTAAGTTGTGCAAAACTAGCCAACATAGAATCAATATCACTATTATCAAATGGTAATGCTAGTACCTGTGCTGAAGTCTTTTTTAATTTAGTACACATTTCGCTATTAGCAGAAACACTTGCCCTGGCTGTTGTATAATGACCACTAATTTCTGAAGACCAGGTATTATATGTCATATTACTAAGTCCCGAACTTTCTGTAATCATTGTACTGTCTGGCACTACGCTTAAACAATAATCTATTCCATTGGAGTCAGCAAACCAAAATTTAACATCTAGTCCGTCAAGTCTTGGATGAGTTTTCCCGTTAGGGCCCATATTCTTATCAGTAAAATACTCTTCTAAATTCCCGTAATCTACGTAACAATGTTTTATGTACTTAGCCATGTTTTTTCCTTTTTAACAGTTATATTGTATTTATCATTGATTACTGTTTCTTCTTCCTGTATGCTAGGAAATCCAGTAATTGTCATCCAATTTACGATACTATATCTATTGCCATGTGTAATTGGTTCAACACCATGCAAATACTCATGTGTAGATGGAAAACATACTAACATACCCGGCTCCGGACGAATTCTAATTCGTAGTTCAGGGAATATAAAATCGCCACCTTCAAAATCACTATTCAAAAACAACACGGTACTTAAATCTCTATCAGTACTTTTACGCCAAATCAGTGGATGATTGCCCGGCGGTTTCCACAATGATTCTCCATCACAATGTGGTTTATAATGACCGCCTATTCCATAATGTAATAATTGCGGGATTTCAGAATCTTTAATTGCAACGTCATAAAATGGATTAATTACATTACTTACAATATTACGATACAAGTCAACTATTTCACTACTGATTTTTTCTAACTCAATAATCTGAGTATCTCTAACTTTTTTATCTACTGCAAATTTAGTTGATTTAGTTAAATTGCTATTTGCTGGGTCAAACACAGATAAATCCGTAAGGACATCTTGTTTTTTAGCATGATTAATAATAAAATCTACCCCCTCTGAAGAAATAACATTGGGGGCAATCAATATTTTAGACAACCGATTGTTTTTCATTTATTATTCCATTTGTCATTAAATAGGCTTTTTGGAGAATCAATGTGTTGTTGTTGTTTTTCAGAAGGTGCTTCTTTGGAATGTATTCTATCCAATCGTTTTTCAATACCAATACGTTTGTTTACTGGTTCGTTGGCTAATAATTGAAGATCATTACTTGTAACTTCTTCAATACCAGAAAGAACTTTTTTCTGTAAATCTAATAAAAACTCAGTTCCCAATGCACCACCTGCTAATGCCTTACCTAAGTCAGGAAAAGGATTTTTAACACGGTTAACATCGTCAGGTAATAATGTAGGTGCACTTGCTCTACGCATACTGTAAATATTACTAGTACCTATACCGGTATTACGACTAATAATATCATCCATTGCTTGATTAGCCAAACGGCGTTCCCAATATATATGATCTTGTTCTTCAAATTGTTGACGAGTAATTGGTCCACCATTTTGTTCAATTAATTTATTTAAAATCTTATCAAAGGTTTCAATTTGTTGAATTCTATCACGGATTTCTAATTCAGAACTTTTTAAAAAGTTTTGTAAATTTAAAGCATCCAAATCATTCCAGCACAATTTAGTGCCACCGTCTTTTGTTGGCCATTGAATGGGTTCTGATTTATTTTTATCATCCCATTTATAATCAAACTCACGTTGATGTTCCTTCATTTCAGTTATTTTAGAAAATAACCCTTCTGCCATAATTCTACGATTTTTTAACATAGCATTAAACGCACTAGCAATTGTATAATTATCTAATGTTATAAATTTTTCAATTTGAAAATTACTTCGTCCTTGTGCGTGTTCCTTATCCTCGTTCTCCCAACGAAAAATTTCATTGAATACTTGAGATAGTATTTTTTCATCTTGTACAATATTATCACCTGTTTGTGATATGATATTTTTTGTATCCAGTGTCTTTTTTAGTTTCATGTAGTTTCCATTTGTTAATAACTTATTAAAAAGTGTATACCATTCTTTGGAAATATTACTCCAAGAATAATATTCACAAGCCCACCTAGACTGTTTGATAGTATGTTTATATTTACTCTCGGATAGAGCATTGCAAATATTTTCTGCAAAATCATTTAAAAATTGTTTATTAGGTATCCACCCAGTTGAGTGATAAATTGCATCCATTGGTACAATTGTACCAAATTTATTTGCTGTTTCTGGTAATGCACCTATATCACTTATTATTGGATAGCACCCAGACCGCAATGCTTCTATAAGAGTTACACAACTAGTTTCTTCCCATACATTGGGATAAACCAGTAAAGATGCTTGTTTAAACTCTTCTGCTAGTTGTGTATGAGCAATAGGTTCACTGTAGTATGTATTTGGTGTATTTTGTAGTTCTTTATATATTTCTTTGAACTCTTGTGTATCTTGATCTCCATACAGTTGCATACCAGAAAATACTTTTAGGATAGCATCTGGGTGTTGTTTTAGTACTTGTTTAAAAATGTAAGGTAGATATTTTAATCCACGAAACGGAGTACTTGCATATATGAGAGTTTTGTTTGTTTTTTCTTTATAGTTAAAATAGTCGGCGCCACCATTGCGTATGACAGATATTTTATGTTTTGGTATATTGAGATATTTTATAAATTGTGATTGTTGCCAGTTACTAACACATACAATGTGTGTTATTTTATCCCAGTTTACATTTAAGAAAATTGGTTGATCATGAGCGTAGTGTGCCCACAGTATTTTTATTCGTTTAGTGCTATTAATTAGTTTATGTGGGTCAAACTCTACTGAAATATTTGATGGAAAAGTAATATGTTGTTGTAAAAAATGAAATCCAGATTGGGTAGCACCTAAAATCATTTTTATTGTACACCGCCGGCTGCGGCTAAAAAATATTTAGCCGCACTAAGCGGACCACGTACACTAGCGGTTGCAGTATCGGTTGCATATGTTATTCGGTCTACTAATGAAGTACTCGTCCTGCCACCGCCAAACCAGCCATAATCACTATTACCTGCTGCTGCCAAATTATATCTAGCCGAACTAAGTGGGCCACGTACACTTGCCGTTGCGGTATCGGTTGCATATGTAATTCGGTTTACGATTGTGGTTTCATAACCAGGTGGATTTACTTTGCCGCCTCCAAACCAGCCATAATCACTATTACCTGCTGCGGCTAAAACACGTTGACCCTGACTAAGTGGTCCACGAACACTTGCCGTTGCAGTATCGGTTGCATATGTTATTCGGTCTACTGTTGAAAGGGCGGCGCCGGCAATGCCGCCGCCAAACCATCCATAATCACTATTACCTGCTGCTGCTAGATATGAGATAGCCGCACTAAGTGGACCACGTACACTAGCAGTTGCAGTATCGGTTGCATATGTTATTCGGTCTACGGTTGATCTGTCCACGTAGCTGGGCGGGCCGCTGTTACCGGCGCCAAACCATCCGTCAGTAGTATTACCTACTGCGGCTAACCCATATCTAGCCAAACTAAGCGGACCGCGTACACTAGCAGTTGCAGTATCGGTTGCATATGTAATTCGGGCAACTGTTGAAAAAACTAATGGATTGGTAAATCCCGGATTATTAGAGTACCCGCCTCCAAACCAACCATCAGTAAAATTAGCCGCTGCGGCTAATTTAGTTCTAGTCAAATTAAGCGGACCCCGTACTGTAGCGGTTGCAGTATCGGTTGCGAATGTGATTCGGTCTACAGTTGAAGTATATGGAAATTGGCCACCGCCAAACCATGCTGCTGTGTTTTCTGGCGCGGCAGGTGCATTTGTCATAGTAAATCCACCGGAAAAAGAAACCCCAGCTGTTATTGTAAATCCTGACATAGTATAGTCCTTGTTATCTATATTTATCTATATATATATTAAATACCAAATACAGAATACTTATTGGATCGACTGGGAGTTTTCCAATATTCCAATCCGGAATACATTTTAACGATATCAGGGCCTAATATAGAAATAGGGTCTAAATTTCTATTAGCCAAAGTTGATCGGACACTATGCATTCCTTCAAGATTATAAGCAACATCATTTACAGGGGTAACATTTATTATATTGTTAAAAACAAATTTATATGACGATATATCTAAGAAATCAACAATCTTATCCAAAACATCAATGGGTTTTTTTATCAAATCATTGTATTCAACAAAATGCATACAAGAGTTTACTGTTGGATTAATAAACCCTTGATACATACTCCATAAACTTTGATTTACAATCCCAGTAGGCTGCATTAGATAAAAACACCTATTTTTAGTGTTCAATTCCATATTATTTTCTAATAGCCATGCATCAATAAAGTTTTTACCTATGTTATTGCTAGTATGGATTAAATCAATAAAACTTGCAAGAATAGACGGAACATCTCTTACTATACATACAATTTTTGGATTTGTAGTAATAAATTTAGATATACGATCTACATTATTAGGCCATGCACGATTGTTATCCATAATATACTTTTTATCTATATTTTTATAATATGCTTTTGGCAACGATTCTAATACATTTTGTTTTCCATTTGGTTGTGAGTTAGCACGATATGCTTCACTGGCCTCATCAAAATACTTTTCAGTATAATACAATAATTCTACTGTGGGACTTAATGGACTTACATACAAATCAGGATGTTGATTCATCACAGATGCCAACATTGTTCCTCCGGATCTTGGTAATCCACTATAAAAAAAGAATTCATGATTCATATTAGTTTGTTTCATCCATCATTTGTTTCATTCTTGCTTTTGTTGCATCTGATACATTAAGTGTGCGTTCAAGTTCGTTGAAACTCCACACACCATTATGCCAAAATGCTCCATTATTATCTATACTGTAACTTTTAGGTAAATAGTTAGGATCAAAGTAATTAAGAAGTTCCGGTATAGTAAATATTTCAATTACATCTTTGCCAAACCATTCATATGACATTGCACTATTAACAATACAGGGTACACTAGTATACTCTTTAATATATGTTAATGCAAACAGTCTGGATACACCACTTGGACCTGCATGTACCTCTTGTTCACTATGTATTGTAATTTGTATAGGGTCTATTCTATTAGAATTAGTCATATGCTCTAGTATAGCACCTAAATAATCATACCGCATTCTGGGATGATTTGGCATATGACACCAGCCGTCTTCACCGGGCTTTGTAATATGTTTTATAGGAAAATTTGGAACAAAATATATTTTCTTCATTTACTTTTAGTAAAAAAGAATACCATAACTAGTCTACTATTTTCCAAACAATTGCCAAAGTTATTTCCATGACTGTGCCATAACAATGGATCAAATAATACTAAACGATTATATTTCATTGGACTTGATGCATATCTAGTCCATAAACTTGGATCAAGCCCGTCACTAAGTATGATACCATTTCGTATTTCTTCATAGTCAGAAAACCCTAAATATTTGCCCTCTTCGGGAGTAGCAGGGGCTCGTTCTATGTTCAATATATTATGTGAATAAAAATGTGTACCGGATTCTGGACGACATTGATTGGGAGTATTAAGATATAACACCCCTCCTACATCCCAACCAGGGTCAATATGTATATTTTGTTCAAAGGTATCATTTTCTACACTACTTCTAAAAAATCCACAACTACTACCAACTGCTGGGATTAGATAATCACCCCAACGATTTTGTATTTTTTCTAACATATCTTCAGTTAAATAAGATTTATCAGAGTTTTTACCTGGATATGTATGCGATTCTGGAATTGGATAATTAGCAGTTAATGCATTCATACGCATCTTATATGGATCATCTAAAAAATCATCAACTATTACAATATTAGTTTTCATACTTGTTCCTGAAACACATGACTACCAACATGGCATAAATTTATAGAAGTATCCATCCAGGCTTGCATCCCAATACTACGTGCCCTAGTAAAAAAACTTAAATCTTCTGGTAAATAAATGTCACCCTGTCGCATTTCATGAAAATAGTGATAACTATTATCACGTTCAGCGGGTGTTGGATTATGTGTAGTACTTTCGTTTGTTGGTGTATATTTAAGTTCTGGATATTTTTTTGCAATACGTGTGAATACATCACGGTGTATTAGACTAAACCCAATTCCAATTTTATCTATAGCAATGAGATCGCCTTCACGGAGTTTTGGTTGAGATAAAGTAAAATTCCATTTTAATGGAATTGTTTTCATTGGATATGCGCCGCACACCATTTCTTTATTATGTGCTAAAAGTTTTATAATGTCATTAGCATCAAATCCAACATCACTATCCAAAAAGAATAGATATTCAAATTCAGTGTTATTTATAAAAAAATTGGCTATACGACTACGCCCTCGACTGATTAGACTTTCATTTGAAAGAGTTATTATACCATGGTCTATATTATTTCTAACAAAGTTTTTACCTAGATTAAATAATCCAATGGTTGTTTTATCTGTTACTACCCCGCCGTAACATGGCATTCCTATTAGTATTGACATTATTGATATTTAGTAGTAAATATCTGCTATGAAATTTTTTATTATATCCTGTTAATTTAACAATCTAAAAAAATAAAAAGAAATTACCTGTATTTGTAGATGGTGCCGGCGGAGCCGTAAATATCCACCCAGTGTTATTACCAACATCCACACTGTTTGCTCCAGCATACCAAGTTGCTCCACCAGTGGCAATAGAATTTCCAATTGATAGATAATCCACACTAACGGTTCCGCTTGACTTACTTAAAGTAGATTGGGTGCCTGTGTAGGTAAATGTTATTGAACCGCTTGTGGTCCAGGCATACTCTCTATAACCACCTACTACTGTGATTGTAGGACTGCCGGTGGTTGTTGCTGCGCCATAACTATCTGGGTAACGCATGATTACTATACCATCTGCACCGGGCATTCCAATAGCACCGCCGCCGCCAGTTGCAGCTATAACACTTCGAGGAACGGTGGCACTACCGTACCACTGTGCGCTAAACGCCCATCCGCCGCCGCCACCAAGTTGCCACGCACCGGCAGCAGCAATTCCGCCAATCACACCCGCGCCGCCGCTGGCAAAGTATCCACTTTCACCGTAAGCTGAAAAATTTTCAACAAATAATCCAATGCCTGGGGTAGTACCTGTTCCCCAGTCAGTAGTGGCGCCGCCCGCACCTCCTCCACCGCCTGACTGAGCCCAATTATAGTTAAATCCTGCCCCGCCAGGATTTCCATATCCTCCACTTGCACTAGCAGGCTGTGTAGCCGCGCCGCCTGGTTGGGTTGTTGTACCACTATATGAGGTATATATACCGCCGCCACCGCCAGAGCCGCCATCACCGCCGTTGGTAAATCTGGTGGCTCCATATCCGCCACCTAATGCAACTATTGATGCTGAAGTTGTTGTTATAGAAGAATTGCCGCCATTAGTTCCATTTGAATCAGTTGCACCAGCAGAGCCTCCCGAACCTACCGTTACCGTATATGTTGTTCCACCAGTAATTGGATACAATGCATTGTAAATTACACCGCCACCACCACCGCCGCCCGCGCCTGCATTTATGGAAGGACCTGTACCACCGCCGCCACCGCCAGCAACAACTAAGTACTCTACATTAGGATAAAAAATACTAGTGTCAACGGTAACTAAGTTTCCGGCCGTGCCCGAAAGAGTAAAATCTGTTACTGTTGTAGTAGATCCAGCTTCGAAGGTAATTGTACTTGCCATAATATTAAAATGTTATTGTACCTGAACTGGTCCATTTATAGACTCGGTACCCACCTGCTACTGTAATAGTTGGACTTCCGGTTGTTGCGGTTGCTGCTGCATATGTGTCTGCATAGCGAATAATTACTACCCCTGAACCACCGTTAGCACCAGTAGTAGCGGCTCCGCCACCACCACCGCCGGTATTAGTCGTACCTGCTGTCATACCGGAGTCCACATAAGCTCCATTTCCACCGCCACCAACTCCCCCATCTCCTGCATGTGAATAAAAAGGAGAACCGGGGACATAGCCTATCCACGTTCCTCCTCCACCGCCACCTGCATAAGCAACCGATGAGCCAGAAATAGATGAATATAATCCTGCCCCACCATTACCTTTATTTCCACCAGTGGTACCGTCGCCTGTTGATGCTACTGTACCTATACCGTCGCCGGATCCAGCATATCCGCCGGCGCCGGCGCCACCACCTCCGCCTCCGGATCCGTATGATACTGAAGAATATCTACCAGAGGTTCCTCCATCAGTACCCTGTCCCACAGTTCCGGTGCCAGGAGTTGAACCACTATAAAGCGTAGCGCCTCCACCTGATCCGCCTGACCTTAGTCCGACGGTAGCGGCAGCGCCGGCACCTCCACCAATAGCAGTGACACTAGCAATGGTGGCACCGAATATTTGAGAATTTGATCCGGCTGTGCTGGATCCACCGGCTCCAACTGAAATAGTAATAACCGCGCCCACTGTAATAGCTAAACCAGTTGCAGTTAAATAACCCCCGGCACCTCCGCCACCTCCGTAGCCGGTGCCACCTGATCCGCCACCAGCAACTACTAAGTACTCTGTATAAATTAATTCGCCGGGTAATTGAATATCTGCAAAACTATTTGAGCCAATCATTGATAACGCTGACCCGGGGGGTGAAAAATTGTTAAGGATTCCGTAAGATCCTCCGCCGCCCTCAAATGTTTTTGTTGAAGCATTGGTCAGACTGATATTTAACCCAACTGTTATGCCGGTTGATGCATTAAAAAATGCTGTAGTACCAGAACCAGTTACAGTGTATGTGCCGGATCCCGTCATTGACCTAGAGGCATCACTGTCACTTGCAAATGTAGCACTCTGTACGTTATATACAGAACAAGCCAATGTTCCTTGTGTTAGAGTAAGAGCACCACTCACAGTAAGTGCAGCACTAAGAGTAGCAGTACCGGCACTATTAACACCAAATGCTGCTATGGTCTTTCCATTATTAGTGATAGTACCAGTACCTCTCATAGTTGCACTTAATGAAGTATATGTTCCACTACTTGATAATGTTAATGCATTTACATTTAATGCTGTTGTTCCTGGATTGAATGAAGTTGTTCCAAAATTCAGTGTATTAAACCAACCGCCAGTGGTTAGTGTTGCAACACTGGCACCAGTTGTAAATGTAAGATTGGGTGCGTTGGCAGTGGTTCCGCCAGTGGAACTGCAAAAACTAAATGTTCTGGTAACACTCATATCAGCCACAGTAAATCCACCTGTACCAGTGCATGTAAATCCAGTTGTGGTGGACATACTCAACACTGTGGTTGCTGCGGTAGTATGTGTTAAATTGATATTGCCAGTACCAAAAGCAATTGCACGAGTATTAGTATTATCTGAACTGAACGTACCAGTGGTTAATGTTACTGCATTTGCTAATGTTAATGTACCGGCTGTTAGTGTATATGTACCAGTTGCAGCTAATGAATAATTATAGTTAAATGTAACTGTCCCGGCTGTGTGTGTAAATGTAGGTACTGCACCTAATGTACCGCCGTTATATGTAAAACTACCCGATGAGACTGCAAAACTACTTGAAGGATTTATTGTTCCACTAGTAAAGTTAAATGTAGCACCATCAACTACAAATAGGGCGCTGGTAACAGTATCAGCAAATGTAGTAGTTCCGGCTACTAATGTAACACTATAGGTTGTTTTTCCGTTAGTTGTTAGTGTACCCGAACCAACTAACTTTAACTGTAGTTCAGTATATGTACCACTACTTGATAATGTTACGCTGTTTATATTTAAGCTTGGGTAATTAACTACAGTGAATGAAGTAGTTCCAAAATTTAATGTATTAAACCAACTGTTGTCGTAAAAGTATGCAATACTAGCACCAGTGGTAAATGTAAGGTTTGGTGCATTAGTGGTTGTGCCGCCGGCAGCTGCGCCAAAATTAAAATATCTTGTATTACTCATGGCAGGCACAGTAAATCCGCCGGTACCTGTCCAAGTAAATCCAGTTGCAGTGTTCATACTCAACACTGTGGTGTATGCGGTAGTATGTGACAATGCAATATTGCCAGTACCAAATGCAATAGAACGAGTATTACCATTGTCTGAACTGAATATACCAGTTGTTAGGATAAATCCGGCCAAATCCAGCGTACCGGCTGTTAATGTTGTGGTACCAGTGACACCTACACTAAGCGCAGCACTAAGAGTAGCAGTACCGGCACTATCAACACCAAATCCCGCCAGGGTCTTTCCATTATTAGTGATAGTACCAGTACCTCTCATAGTTGCTGTTAATGAAGTATATGTTCCGGTACTTGATAATGTTAATGCATTTACATTTAATGCTGTTGTTCCTGGATTGAATGAAGTTGTGCCAAAATTCAAGGTATTAAACCAACCGCCAGTGGTTAGTGTTGCAACACTGGCACCAGTTGTAAATGTAAGGTTTGGTGCAATAGCAGATGTACCGTCACCATTAGTACCAAATCGGAATGTTCTTGTATTACTCATGGCAGGCACAGTAAACCCACCTGTACCGGTGTATGTAAATCCAGTTGCAGTGGCCATACTCAACACTAGTGTTGCTGCGGTAGTATGTGACAATACAATCGACCCAGTACCAAATGCTATACTACGAGTAGTGCTATTATCTGAACTGAATATACCGGTTGTTAGAGTAAATCCAGCCAAATCCAACGTACCTTGAGTTAATGTTGTAGTACCGGTCACACCCACACCAAATGCAGCACCGAGAGTAGTTGTACCTGTATGATTAATAGTCAATGCTGCTGTTGTTTTTCCATTAGGCGTGATAGTACCAGTATCAACCATTGTTGCTGTCATTGAGGTATATGTTCCACTACTTGATAATGTTAAGTTTATTAAGTTTAATGTTGTTGTCCCTGGGTTGAATGAAGTTGTGCCAAAATTCAAGGTATTAAACCAACTGGCAGTGTTTAGTGTTGCAATACTGGCACCGGTGGTAAATGTTAATTTTGGTGCAGTAGTTAATGAACCTCCAGAAATATCGCCAAATCTAAATGTTCTGGTAACACTCATATCAGCCACAGTAAATCCACCTGTACCGGTGTATGTAAATTCAGTTACAGTGGCCATATTCAACACTGTGGTGCCTGCGGTAGTATGTGACAATGCAATCGATCCAGTACCAAATGCTATACTACGAGTATTAGCATTGTTTGAACTGAATGTACCTGTTGTTAGGGTAAATCCGGCTAGATCTAATGTACCTTGAGTTAATGTTGTAGTACCAGTCACGCCCACACTAAGTGAATCAGCAAGAGTAGTTGTCCCTGCATGATTAACAGTCAATCCTCCTATGGGCTTTCCATTTGAGGTGATGGTACCTATACCATTTATAGTTGCTGTCATTGAGGTATATGTTCCACTACTTGATAATGTTAGGCCGGTTAGAGTTAGTGCTGTTGCTCCTGGATTGAATGAAGTTGTTCCAAAATTTATTGACTTATACATTGCGCCGCTGGTAATTGTTGCTACAGATGCACCAGTAGTGAATGTCAGAGTTACAGCGTTGTTTACATCTATACCCGTCGGGCCAAAAGTAAATGTTCTTGTATTACTCATAGCAGCCACAGTAAATCCACCTGTACCGGTGTATGTAAATCCAGTTGCATCGGCCATACTCAACACAGTTGTTGCTGCGGTAGTATGTGACAATGCAATCGACCCAGTACCAAATGCTATACTACGAGTATTAGCATTGCTTGAAACAAATGTACCTGTTGTTAGATTAAATCCAGCTAGATCTAATGTACCGGCTGTTAGTGTATATGCACCAGTAACACCAATACTTAAATTGGCTCCTAATGTTACAGTGCCCGATGTATGTGTGAATACTGGAGTAGTTAATGTTCCGCCATTAAATGTAAATGCAGTTGCAGTTACAAAACTAGTGGTAGTGGTAATACTCTGACCAGATGTCATTGTTACTGTTCCGTTGACTGTATATGTAGGGCAAGTGATAGTAGTCAGATTCACGGTACCAGCCGGAGCAAACAAATCGGTATCACCTGTCAGAGCATTAGTACAAGTTAAACTAAATGTGGCAAAATCAATAGTACCAGTTGTTCTTGTAAAAGTTGTGCAACTGATCCCGTTAACTGCTACCGTGGTAGTACCTGCATCATTATTAATAGTCAATGCTGCTATTGTTTTTGCATTAGTGGTGATGGTACCGGTACCTATCATAGTTGGACTCAATGAGGTATATGTTCCAGTACTTGATAATGTTAGGCCGTTTAGATTTAGTGCGGTTGTCCCTGGATTGAATGACGTTGTGCCAAAATCCAATGTATTAAACCAACTGGCAGTGGTTAGTGTTGCAACACTAGCACCAGTAGTAAATGTTAAGTTAGGTGCATTAGTGGTTGTGCCGCCGGCAGTACTGCCAAAAGTAAATGTTCTTGTATTACTCATAGCAGCCACAGTAAATCCACCTGTACCTGTCCAAGTAAATCCAGTTACAGTGGCCATGCTCAATACCACAGTTGCTAAGGTAGTATGTGACAATGCAATCGATCCAGTACCAAATTGAATTTCACGAGTATTAGCATTGTTTGAACTGAATGTACCTGTTGTTAGGGTAAATCCGGCTAGATCTAATGTACCGGCTGTTAGTGTATATGCACCAGTAACACCAATACTTAAATTGGCTCCTAATGTTACAGTACCCGATGTATGTGTGAATGCTGGAGTAGTTAATGTTCCGCCATTAAATGTAAATGCAGTTGCAGTTACAAAACTAGTGGTGGTGGTAAGACTTTGACCAGATGTCATTGTAACGGTTCCGTTGACTGTATATGTAGTACAAGTAATAGTAGTCAGATTCAATGTACCAGCCGGAGCAAACAAATCGGTATCACCGGTAAGTGAATTAGTACAAGTTAAACTAAATGTGGCAAAATCAATAGTACCAGTTGTTCTTGTAAAAGTTGTGCAACTGATTCCGTTAACTGCTACCGTGGTAGTACCTGCATGATTAATAGTCAATGCTGCTATTGTTTTTGCATTAGTGGTGATGGTACCGGTACCTATCATAGTTGGACTCAATGAGGTATATGTACCACTACTTGATAATGTTAATGCATTTAAGTTTAGTGTGGTTGTTCCTGGATTGAATGAAGTAGTTCCAAAATCCAATGTATTAAACCAACTGGCAGTGGTTAGTGTTGCAACGCTGGCACCGGTTGTAAATGTTAAGTTTGGTGCATTAGATGTTGTGCCGCCGGCAGTTGCGCCAAAAACAAATGTTCTTGTATTACTCATAGCAGCCACAGTGAATCCACCGGGACCGGTGTATGTAAATCCAGTTGCAGTGGCCATACTCAACACTGTGGTTGCTGCGGTAGTATGTGTAAGATTGATATCAGAAAGGTATGGACTTATTTTATTGCTTGTTGGTAGACTACCACTTGTTGTAGTAGAATTATATGTTGAACTATCAGTTAGGTAAGCAGATCCGTACGCTGTATTCAACAATAAAGTAGTTTGTGTTCCGGTAATTGCTGCTGATGGATTGCCATTAGTATTTGCCAATTGGGTACTACTAAGTTGTAGTGCCGGCGGTGTGAACGCAGCAGTGTATACTGCCACTCCTCTAACGATTCGTATATTACTAAAGTATCCAGCAAAAGGCCAGCTGGAGCCCCCGGCATATCTAGTGGCCAATGATACGATGTTACTACTATTCGAATACGTATTAATTGCCGTTCCCTGTAATACTCCATCTTTAAATAATCGTAAAGTATTAGATTCCATAGTTAGAGCAAAATGAAACCAAGTACTTGTTGATAGAGGTGACAACCAACCAACAGCCACACCACCACTACCATTGGCATTAAGCATACCTCCACCGTAGTCACGAGCTATACCAAACCCTGAGCTAGATCCACTAACGCTACATATTAGCCCGGCCAAGGCATCGCTACTAGGATCCATCCATGCCCAACCTTCTACTGTGAAATCTTCTGTGGCAGAAGTAAAAGCAGAATTAGTAGTAGTTGTAAAAGTAGATCCAGAGAAATATAAACTGCCGGTTGTTGATGATATAGAAGAACCAAAACTTATTGAACGGGTGCCGGCACCAGTTGAACTAAAAATACCCGTGGCTAGTGTCGAGCCTCTTGTTAATGTTAATGTACCGGATGTATGTGTATAAGTACCAGTTGTAGTTAATGCATAATTTTGACCTAATGTTACTGTACCAGCTGTATGAGTAAAAGTAGGTACTGCACTTAATGTACCGCCGTTATAATTAAATGCACCACTTGTCAATACAAAACTTGTACTAGGTGTTATTGTTCCACTAGTTAATGTAAATGTTCCAGTAACTGTCCATGAGGTGCAAGAAATAGTACCAATATTTGATAAAGTACCGGCGGTATAAGATGCGGAAGCGGAGCAAGTTAAGTTAAATGTAGCAAAATTAATAGTGCCGGCTGTTTGAGTATATGTAGTGCATAGTGCTGCTGCTGATAATGTAGTAGTACCTGCACCATTATTAATAATTAATGGTCCAGTGGATTTTCCATTTGAAGTGATAGTACCTGTACCAACCATTGTTGCTGTTAATGTGGTATATGTGCCACTACTTGATAATGTTAAGTTTATTAAGTTTAATGTTGTTGTCCCTGGATTGAATGACGTTGTGCCAAAATCAAGTTTATTAAACCAACTGGCAGTGGTTAGTGTTGCAACACTGGCACCAGTGGTAAATGTTAAGTTTGGTGCATTAGTGGTTGTGCCACCAGTGGTGCCAAAAGTAAATGTTCTGGTAACACTCATGTCAGGCACAGTAAACCCGCCGGTACCTGTCCAAGTAAATCCAGTTGCAGTGGCCATACTCAACACTGTGGTTGCTAGGGTAGTATGTGACAATGCAATCGACCCAGTACCAAATGCTATACTACGAGTATTAGCATTGGTTGAAAGAAATATACCAGTAGTTAACGTAAACCCAGCTAGATCTAATGTTCCGGCTGTTAGTGTATATGTACCAGTTGCAGTTAATGCATAAGATTGACCTAATGTTACTGTACCTGCGGTATGAGTAAAACTAGATACTGCACTTAATGTACCGCCGTTATAATTAAATGCACCACTTGTCAATACAAAACTTGTACTAGGTGTTATTGTTCCTTGAGTTAAGGTAAATGTTCCAGTAACAGTCCAGGTAGTACATGTTATTGTTCCTATATTGTTTAATGTACCTGATGTATATGCTACTGCACCTGAACAAGTTAAGTTAAATGTAGCAAAATTAATAGTGCCGGCTGTTTGAGTATAAGTTGTACAACTTAATGCAGCCGCTAATGTAGTTGTACCTGCACCATTATTAATAATTAATGGTCCAGTGGATTTTCCATTTGAAGTGATAGTACCTGTACCAACCATTGTTGCTGTTAATGTGGTATATGTGCCACTTGCTGATAATGTTAATGCATTTAAATTTAGTGTTGTTGTCCCTGGATTGAATGACGTTGTGCCAAAATCAAGTTTATTAAACCAACCGGCGGTGGTTATTGTTGCAATACTAGCACCAGTGGTAAATGTTAAGTTAGGTGCATTAGTGGTTGTGCCGCCAGTGGTGCCAAAAGTAAATGTTCTAGTTACTGCCATGTCAGCAACAGTGAAACCACCGGTGCCTGTCCAAGTAAATCCAGTTGCAGTGGCCATACTCAATACCACAGTTGCTAAGGTAGTATGTGACAATGCAATATTGCCAGTACCAAAAGCAATTGCACGAGTATTAGAATTGCTTGAACTGAATATACCTGTCGTTAGAGTAAATCCGGCTAAATCTAGCGTGCCTTGAGTTAATGTTGTGGTACCGGTCACGCCCACACCAAATGCAGCACCGAGAGTAGTTGTACCCGTATGATTAACAGTGAATGCTGCTGTTGTTTTTCCGGCTGGAGTTATAGTACCTGTACCTATAGCATTTACTGTTAACGCAGTATATGTGCCACCGCTTGCTAATGTTAAACTATTGACATTTACTGTAACTGAGGCCGGAATACAAGTACTACCTGTAAAATTTAAATGATTAAACCACGAGCCCGCTGCGATGGTTGGCACACTTGCCCCAGATGTTAATGCCAGGTTAGGTGAATTTGTATTAGTTGCACCTGTGCTACCAAAAGTAAATGTTCTAGTAACTGACATGGCTGAAGTAAATCCGCCGGTTCCAGAACAGGAAAAATTTGAATAATTTGCAAGCGACACCACCGCTGTTGCTGCTGTAGTATGTATTAACGCTATATTGCCAGTGCCAAATTGAATTTCTCTGACGTTGGTTACAGCAGCGTTGAATATTCCAGTTGTTAATGTAAAATTATTTAATATTAAAGTGCCGCCGGTTAATGTTGTGGTCTGAGTTGCACCGGTAGTGAATGCCGAGAGTAAATTAAAACTAGAACTGAGAACATTGAATGCATTCAATGTAACAGCACAACCAAAAGTTGTACCGGAGGTGTTGATATCATATGACCCACCTGTTCCTTGCAGAGAAAGAAGACCGGTATTTGTCCAGGTAACATTTTGACAATCAAAAGTACCTGCAATATTAACTTGCGTGGCTCCGGCCACAGTCCAAGTGCCGCCTATAACAGTCCAAGAATTCAACTTTGCGGTTGCGGTTGCTCCAATGTTTATTGTTCCAGCTGTTTGTCCAACATTACTAATAACAACATCATCACCGACAACTGGAATAGGGGCGCCGGTAGCGCCGGTTGGACTTACGGTTGACCAATTAGCAGTACTGCTCCAGGTGTTTGTCCCCCCTACCCGCCAATATTTAGTAGGCATACTTAAACTTCTATAACATCATTTGATTCTGTTGGTGGAGAATTAACAAGAGCCTCCCAGTTATCAAATCTTTCTTGTTGTAGAGTTAAAATATTTTCTGGAGTAAGCGCATCATATTCTGCTTGTGTAAACCACAATGCATCTCTAAACGTCATGTTAGTTATTGAAGTTCTTTCAAAAATTATTTGAACTTTATTGTCAATTGTATTAATAATATCTTCCATATTTCCTCTTTTATGTAAATCCAAAAGTTTTGGCTAATAATTGCCATTTCGTAGCTGTGGTATTATATATAAACCCAACATAATCATATTTACTACTACCTGACGATACTGTGGGTAAAGTTAAATCTGTTGAACCTGAAAATATTGCATTCCAGGAGAAAGTTTGAACATTTGAAGATTGTAATCTTAACACTATTTTTTGACCGTTTGCTAATGTTCCTGTAACAGCATTTATTGTTAGTGTTCCTGCTACTTGAGTATTTGTTTGTACAGCAATATCAGTTGTATCACCATTCATGGTAATTGATGTAGCGTCTGTAATAGTAACTACTCTGGATACTATCCCTGCACCTGCGGATATATTACCAGTTACTACTAAACTTGTTAGTGTACCAACACTTGTGATATTACCTTGAGCAGCAGTAGTTACTGTACCTGATGTGGTTGCTAGAGCGACAGTCCCGGTTACATTAGCACCAGCCAAAGAAGTTAAATTAGCGCCAGAGCCAACAAACAAGTTAGCAGATATAACATTTGCATTAGTTATATTGCCACCTGAGCCAGATGCAGATATATTTCCAGCAGTCAAATTACCAGTCGTATTTAATGTCCCGGCTACATTAACACCAGTACCGGTTACAATCATAATATTTGCATTGCCTACTGCACTTATATTAACATTTCCATTTGCACTTGGTATATTTACATTGCTATTGCCATTAACTATAGCGGTTGCATTACCTACCCCAGTAAGTAGATAGCCGTTACCTGTGAAGAAATTAGCAGTTACTAAATTACCTAAGTTAGCATTACCTGATGTAATATTACCGGTTACAGTTAAAGCAGTTAAAGTACCAGTACTTGTGATATTTGGTTGTGCTGCTGTAGTGACAGTACCTGCGGTAGTTGCAAGGGCGACAGTACCGGTTACATTAGCACCGGCTAAAGAAGTTAAATTAGCACCGGAGCCAACAAACAAGTTAGCCGAAACAACATTTGCATTAGTTATATTGCCACCTGAGCCAGATGCAGATATATTTCCAGCAGTCAAATTACCAGTCGTATTTAATGTCCCGGCTACATTAACACCAGTACCAGTAACAACAATAATATTTGCATTACCGGCTACTGAAGTAGTTACATTACCACCAGAAGTTGCAATAGATACATTGCTAGTGCCATTGGCAATATTACTGGTACTACCTCCGCTACCACCTGATTGAGCTACCCACGTTAATATACCTGCCCCATCAGTTTGTAGTACATAATTTGCCGTACCACCAGATATATGTAAATTTGCTACCGAACCCAAAGTGACATTTGCAGATGTAGTAAAATTAACTATGCCGGTTGCGTTACTGATAGTTAGACCGGTTAATGACCCAACTGAAGTGATATTAGGTTGTGCATTAGTAGTGACCGTTGCGGCAGAACCGCTGGCATTCCCGGTTAATGACCCAATAAATGCTACGGTAGATGTAATGTTACTAGTAGTTATATCACCGTTGGCTAAAATAACATTAGCCTCGAAAACACCATTCCCTACCGAGTAACCTCCCTGAGAAAGTACTGTTCTTAATGCCATGTAATAGTCCGAGTTTTTATACTATTTGTACCTGTACTGTCCAAATTGTAGAATTGCTAGTTGCCGGGGTAACTTGTAATAAGACTGCCCCGGATGATACTGAAAAACTAAACCCTGAGCCAGTAGAACTACCTATACCCACTTGCCCGTAAACAACCCATTCAATGGTACTATTTGGCACATCAACTAAAGCTTGAATTGTAGCAACACTCATTCTATTTCCCGTAGCAGTATACCCTTTTATCAAGTATCTTAATCCAACACAATCGCCAAAGTTTGGACTTGCATTTACTGTTACCGAACTAATAGTTTGATTTCCTGTAGTAGAGGTTGTAGTAGTCGATGTTCTTTGAATTCTACTATCATCAATAATAAGTGTACCAGAGGTAACGATAGAAGTTAATGTACCCACACTTGTAATATTTGGTTGTGCAGCAGTAGTTACCGTACCTGCTGTAGTTGCACTAGCGACAGTTCCAGTTACATTGGAGCCATTTAATGAAGTTAAATTAGCACCAGATCCAACGAATAAATTAGCAGATACAACATTTGCACCAGTAAGATTTCCACCTGAGCCGGAGGTAGATATATTACCAACAGTTAAATTACCGGTAGCATTTAATGTACCGGCTACATTAACACCAGTGCCAGTAACAACAATAATATTTGCATTACCGGCTACTGAAGTAGTTACATTACCACCAGAAGTTGCAATTGATACATTGCTAGTGCCATTAGCAATGTTGCTAGTGCTTGCAGCAGCAGCCCAAGTTAGGGTACCTGCACCATCGGTTTGTAGCACATAATTTGCCGTACCACCAGATATATGTAAATTTGCAACCGAACCTAAAGTTACATTAGCAGATGTAGTAAAATTAACTATGCCGGTTGCATTGCTTACGGTGAGTCCGGTTAGTGACCCAACTGAAGTGATATTTGGTTGAGCCGCGGTAGTTACTGTACCCGCTGTGGTTGCACTTGTTGCTAGAGCGACAGTCCCGGTTACATTAGCACCAGCCAAAGAAGTTAAATTAGCGCCAGATCCAACGAACAAGTTAGCAGATACAACATTTGCACCAGTAAGATTTCCACCTGTACCAGATGTAATAATATTAGCTGCTGTAAAATTACCTGTAGCATTTAATGTACCGGCTACATTAACGCCAGTGCCAGTAACAACAATAATATTTGCATTACCTGCTACTGAAGTAGTTACATTACCACCAGAAGTTGCAATAGATACATTGCTAGTGCCATTGGCAATGTTGCTAGTACTACCGCTTGATTGGGCTACCCAAGTTAATGTACCTGCCCCATCAGTTTGTAGCACATAGTTTGCCGTACCACCTGATATATGTAAATTTGCAACTGCACCCAAAGTGACGTTTGCAGAGGTAGTGAAATCAATTATACCTGTTGCATTACTTACGGTGAGTCCGGTTAGTGACCCAACTGAAGTGATATTTGGTTGTGCTGCTGTAGTGACAGTCGCAGCAGTTCCGGAACTAACAGCAAAAGTTGCATTAGCGACAGTCCCGGTTACATTAGCACCGGCTAAAGAAGTTAAATTAGCACCAGAGCCAACAAACAAATTAGCAGATATAACATTTGCATTGGCAATATTTCCACCTGAGCCGGATGTATTGATATTTCCTGCTGTAAAATTACCTGTAGCATTTAATGTACCTGCAACATTAACACCAGTTCCAGTTACTACAATAATATTTGCATTGCCTGCTGCACTTATATTAACATTTCCATTTGCACTTGGTATAGTTACATTGCTATTGCCATTAACTATGGCAGTTGCATTACCCACACCTGTAAGTAGATAGCCATTACCTGTAAAGAAATTAGCAGTTACACTATTACCTAAATTAGCATTACCTGATGTAATATTACCGGTTACAGTTAAAGCAGTTAAAGTACCGGTACTTGTGATATTTGGTTGTGCTGCTGTAGTTACTGTTGCAGTAGTTCCGGAACTAACAGCAAAAGTTGCATTAGCGACAGTACCAGTTACATTAGCACCGGCTAAAGAAGTTAAATTAGCGCCAGATCCAACAAACAAGGTAGCAGATATAACATTTGCACCGGTAATATTTCCACCTGAGCCGGATGTAACAATATTGCCTGCGGTTACATTACCAGTTACAGTTAATGAACCTAATGTACCAACTGAAGTGATTTGTGTTTGACTTGCATTAACACTGAATGTTGATCCAGTTAATGTTAATCCGGTGCCTGCATAATATGAGCCAGCACTTGAAAATTGTGTCCAAGTAATTGCAGTTGATCCAATTGTACCACCGGCATCTGAGGTACAAACCCATCCAGTATCTGCTTGTGTAGTCCCACCTTCAATAAATGTGAATGCTCCTGGAACTTCTGCCCAAGTGTCCATATCTGTTGTACGAGTCCAAGCACTAGCAGCGCATAGATATATGCCGTTGTCAGCTGGTGCAGTTTGATTTTTAACTAATACCCTGTCGCCGGCTATTACTGATATCCCATCAATTGTTTGAGTACCACTTAATGTGATGTTTGACGTAGTGCCGGCAACCACAGAAGCCTTCAGATCAAGACCTTGGGCTACACTATCAACATATGCTTTGGTTGTAGCATCTGCATCAGCAGTTGGTGTAGCAAGACCTGTAATTTTGCTATTACCCATTGCAATGGCACCGGACATTGTTAAGCCAGTTAAAGTACCAGTGCTTGTGATATTTGGTTGTGCCGCAGTAGTTACAGTGCCGGCTGTAGTTGCAAGGGGGACAGTCCCGGTTACATTAGCACCGGCTAAAGAAGTTAAATTAGCACCAGAGCCAACAAACAAATTAGCAGATACAACATTTGCACCAGTAAGATTTCCACCTGAGCCGGAGGTAGATATATTACCAACAGTTAAATTACCAGTTGCATTTAACGTACCTGCCACATTAACGCCAGTTCCAGTTACCACAATAATATTTGCATTGCCTGCCGCACTTATATTAACATTTCCATTTGCACTTGGTATAGTCACATTGCTATTACCATTAACTATGGCAGTTGCATTACCCACACCGGTAAGTAGATAGCCATTTCCTGTAAAGAAATTAGCAGTTACTAAATTACCTAAATTAGCATTACCTGATGTAATATTACCGGTTACAGTTAAAGCAGTTAAAGTACCGGTACTTGTGATATTTGGTTGAGACGCTGTAGTTACAGTACCCGCTGTGGTTGCAAGTGGGACAGTACCGGTTACATTGGCGCCGGCTAAAGAAGTTAAATTAGCACCAGACCCAACAAACAAGTTAGCAGATACAACATTTGCACCAGTAAGATTTCCACCTGTACCAGATGTAACAATATTACCAACAGTTAAATTACCAGTTGCATTTAATGTACCGGCAACATTAACGCCGGTTCCAGTAACAACAATAATATTTGCATTGCCGGCTACTGAAGTAGTTACATTACCACCAGAAGTTGCGATAGATACATTGCTAGTGCCATTAGCAATGTTGCTAGTGCTTGCAGCAGCAGCCCAAGTTAGGGTACCTGCCCCATCAGTTTGTAGTACATAATTAGCTGTACCGCCGGATATATGTAAATTTGCTACTGCACCTAAAGTGACATTTGCTGATGTAGTGAAATTAACTATACCGGTTGCATTGCTTACTGTTAATCCAGTTAATGATCCAACTGAAGTGATATTTGGTTGTGCTGCTGTAGTTACTGTGCCCGCTGTAGTTGCACTAGTTGCAAGCGGAACAGTACCGGTTACATTAGCGCCGGCTAAAGAAGTTAAATTAGCGCCAGATCCAACAAACAAATTAGCAGATACAACATTTGCACCGGTAATATTTCCACCTGTACCGGATGTAATGATATTTCCTGCTGTAAAATTACCGGTAGTATTTAATGTACCTGCAACATTAACACCAGTGCCGGTTACTATTAATACATTGGCATTACCAGCAACCGAAGTAGTTACATTACCGCCCGAAGTTGCGATAGATACATTGCTATTTCCATTGGCAATGTTACTAGTGCTTGCAGCAGCAGCCCAAGTTAGGGTACCTGCACCGTCGGTTTGTAGCACATAATTTGCTGTACCGCCGGATATATGTAAATTTGCCACCGAACCTAAAGTGACATTTGCTGATGTAGTAAAATCAATTATACCAGTTGCGTTACTTACTGTTAGTCCAGTTAATGACCCAACTGAAGTGATATTTGGTTGTGCATTAGTAGTTACAGTTGCAGCAGAACCGCTGGCATTCCCGGTTAATGATCCAATAAATGCTACAGTAGATGTAATATTGCCAGTAGTTATATCGCCGTTGGCTAGAATAATATTAGCCGGTATTTCTCCTACAGAGAAACCTGCGATTGAATTTAGTGCTTTAATTGCCATAACTTGATATCCTTTATATAATACTATTTATCTTATTGTACTGTTATGTAGTATAGCTTGATATTAATATATTATAATATATTAAATTTGCTGAATTTGGAGTAATCTTTAGTTCAGCCACTAGTGGTGCAGAAGGAGTTAACGCTACTGAAAAATTACCAACGCCGTTGTTTATATGTAGCCTTCCGTATTCTGTCCAATAAAGTGCTGCCCCTAAAATATTTGTTGTTATATTAGTTGTTGTTCTAGTATTATCACTTGAATTGGTAGCAATGATTTTAAAATCTACACTACTAGCAACAGATGATCCTGTCCAAATAACCTGATTTGCACTGGTACTAACCGTAGTAGCAGAATAAGTTTCTATTTTGCAAAATGGTTGACCAACACTTCCCAGTTGAACTGTATTTGCTAATAAATTGTTGGTTACAGTGAGATTACCGTTAATAATTTCGCCGGTGCTTGTGATTATTACCACATTAGCATTACCACCAACTGAAGTAGTAACATTACCGCCGGAAGTTGATATTGACACATTGCTAGTGCCATTGGCAATATTACTACTAATATTACTGTTTGGTGCAACCCATGATAATACTCCGGATCCGTCAGTTGTTAATAAATATCCAGAATTGCCACCAGTAATAGTGACATTAGAAATATTTCCTAAATTACTAGAGTTGTAGACCGTTAAATTAGTACTACTAATACTGTTATTAGTTGCATCTAAGGTTATGTTTCCGGTGATGAGTCCGTGTTTAACATTGAAATATTTAAATGACACAGTTCCATTATCCCTGTAAATATAAAAAAAAGACGATGTATCTTACATATAATACTATTATAAAATACTTGACATTTACTATATTTATATATTTACTATATTTATATAATTATATATTTATCCTAGTACGGCGTTACCAATATATGTTGCCATCAATTTAACTTTAGTATTGGCACTAGCAGTAGATGCGTACAACGTAATATTTCCAGTAACATTACTAACACCGGATGTAATATTAATTATATCCGCTGTATTATTTGAACAAATAGATCCATATATAGTAATAAAAGATTCTGATCCTGAGTGAATTAATAATGTTTCTACCGACTGAAATCCATCATCACCTGTTGCACTAATGATATATTTGGCAGTTCTATAGTCAGTTGTAGCAAACGAATCAATCGTAGTTGGTAATATACCAACACCATCTTGCGTAATAGATACATTTCCGCGATTACTTTGTAATCCATTTGAAACTAATATATTAGATCCTGAAATATTACCACTTACTGATAAACTGGTCACTGTACCAAATGAAGTTATATTAGGTTGTGCGGCAGTTGTTAAAGTGCCGCCTAGTAATGAAGCACCTATTGTTCCTGAGTTAGCATATACATTGCCTGATGTAATATTACCACTTACATCCAATGATGTTAATGTGCCAACACTTGTGATATTACCTTGTGCGGCAGTAGTGACAGTACCTGCTGTAGTTGCAGCACCAGTTAACGACCCAACAAACGTTGTACTAGTAACACTGGTCAATCCAGCAACTGTTGTAATGGTTGAACCTAACGTTAATGCTGTACTACCTAATGTTACACTGGCATTAGCAAGTCTTGCTTGTGCTAATGTACCAGTAGAAACATTACTAGCATTTAATGCACTTAATGAACTACCATTACCAGAAAAGATACCATTAGATGTTATATTAGCCGCATTAATTACACCATTAACGTCTAACCCTGTTAATGTGCCAACTGAAGTGATATTACCTTGTGCCGCAGTATACACTGTACCGGCTACTATTGCATTGGCTACTTGACCGGATACATTAGCGCCTGCTACTGCATTAGCGGTAGCAGCAAATGATACTTCTCCTGTTACATTAGCACCAGTTATACCAAACAGATTAGCAGCATTACCACTAAAGAAATTAGCAGTTGCTAAATTACCTAAGGAAGCATTCAGCGTACCAATATTACCAGTTACTGTTAATACTTGTGTAGTAGCATTGAATGTAAAATTAGCACTAGCACCAAATTGCCCGTCAGCATTATATTGAATTTGTCTATTAGCACCTGCAGGTTCTTGTAAATCCCATGCTGCGCCATTTGCATATAATAAATTATTAGTTAATATATTTCCAGCTGCAATATTTGCAGTAACAGTTAAGTTTCCTAATGTGCCAACTGAAGTTAAACTACTGGTTACTACTGTTGCATTTAACGTATCACCACTTAATGTCCCTGCTGGTGCAACTACTGCATTGGTGCTTGCCGCAGTCAATTGTCCCTGTTGATTTACAGTAAATGATGGGATAGCAGTTGAATTGCCATAACTTGCCGGTGTTACAGCAGTATTAGTAATACTAAACTGTGTACCGGTTAGCGTTAATCCTGTACCAGCAGAGTATTGTCCTGCTCCAGAAAATTGTACAAATGTAATTGCTGTAGTACCAATTGTGATTGGAGATGATGAATTGTTAGAACACACCCAGCCGGTATCAGCTTGGTTTGTTCCGGATTCAACAAATGTAAATGCCGAATACATTTCAGCCGGTTGATTGAAGTCTGTGGCACGAGTTAATACATATGCAGCACCTACAGCGCCTGCTGTGGTACATAGGTAGATACCATTGTAAGGGTCATTACCACCAGTTTCATTCTTAACTAACACTCTATCATTTAATGCAACTTCCACACCGTCAACTGTTAACACTCCATTTGCATTGCCGGTAAGCGTTGCCCCAACACCGCTAGTACCGTTGTTATATGTATATGCCGGAAGTGCAGCATAAGTAGCCATAACTACTGATGCTTTTGGATCTAATCCGGATGCAACAGAGTCAACATATGATTTTGTTGCACCATCTGTTGCTTGAGTAGGGTCGGCTAAACTTGTAATTCTTTTACTTGATACATCTATTGTACCTGTACCAGTTGGTACTAATGTAATAGATTGATTTGACCCGGCTGCTGTAATTGATATACCACCTGTTTTGCCTAATATTAAATCAGTTATTACATTAGCAGATGTTGTTATATTTCCGAGAACTGTTAAAGTTGAGCCTAGATCAACATTACTACCAATATTAGCAAATCCAGCAGTGATTAAATTACCACCGGTTATGTTACCTGTAGCAACAATCAATCCAGCAGTGCCCAAGTTACCAACATTAGCATTAGCAGTTACTGATAAGTTAGCACTTGCTGATAAATTAGAACCACTTATGTTACCGGTAGCAGTCAAATATCCAGCAACATTAACCCCGGAAGCAGTAGCAACAATCACATTTACATTGCCAGCAACAGATGTAGAGACATTACCGTCTAGTGTAATTTTTATATTACTAGTGCCGTTTGTAAGATTACCGGCAGAAATAGTACTTTCTGCTCCTAAATAAATGGTACTAGATGCTAAATATATGTCTCTCCATCTATTTGTTGTATTACCCAAATCGTATGTAACATTTGCGTTGGGAATTAAATTTCCTCCTACGCTAGTAGTTACTACTAAATTAGCAGTTGACAAATTGCCGGATACTGTTAAACTTGTTAATGTACCAACACTTGTAATATTTGGTTGTGCATTAGTAGTTACTGTTGCAGCAGACCCACTGGCATTTCCAGTTAATTCTCCGACAAATGATGCACTAGTAACGCTAGTCAATCCAGCAACTGTTGTAACAGTTGATCCTAAAGTTAATGCTGTGCTACCTAATGTTACACTGGAATTAGCAAGTCTTGCTTGAGCCAAAGTACCCGTTGAGACATTACTCGCATTTAATGCAGTTAATCCACTACCATTACCAGTAAAGACGCCGGTGTTTGCTGTAATATTAGCACCAGTAATTATACCACTAACATTCAAACTTGTTAATGTGCCAAGTGAAGTTACATTTGGTTGAGAAGCAGTAGTTAGTGTACCTGCTAAAGAAGTTGCGCCAATAGTTCCAGTATTTGCATAAATATTACTACCAAGTATATTACCGCTTACTGTTAATACTTTAGTAGAACTATTAAAGGTGAAATCTGAACTAGCACCAAAATCATTATTGTTATTATATTGAACTTGGGTATTAGACCCTGCAGCTTCTTGTAAATCCCATGCTGCGCCATTTGCATATAATAGATGATCAGTTAATACATTTCCGGTAGCAACATTTCCAGTAACAGTTAAATTAATTAATGTGCCAACGGTAGTAATATTAGATTGGTTAGCATTTGTTACTGTTCCTGCAGTTGTTGCCGCCGGAACAGTTCCGGTTACATTAGCACCAGTTAACGAAGTTAACGAACTTCCGTTACCACTAAAGTAATTTGCTGTTACTAAATTCCCGCCGTTTATATTATTTGCTGCTAGATTACCTGAGGCCGCATCAATAGTTACCGGTCCGACTGTAAGTCCATTTTTTACATTAAAGTTTTTTGTTGTCATGTTAATCCTGTATATAAATTGCTACTAAATTTACTGTAGTATTTGTTTCCCCGGCTGCCGGACTTCCTATTAATTCTACATTTGCACCGTTTATACTAGTAGAAAGAACCAATAAATCACTTCCAGTGGTTGATAGACTACCGTATACTGTCATAATACTATTTAGTCCATTATGCACTAATAGTACCTCTATGGCCTGATATCCGCTATCTGATCCAATTCGGATACAATATTTAACGCTACGATAATCTACTTTTGGAAAAGAATCAATAACAGTATTTATACTAACTGCAATTGCTATTCTTTTAGATTGGATTGAATTTGCCGAAATAGTATTGGTTGACAAATTTCCACGGGCAGTAACATTTCCTGAGGTAGACCCCATTGTAATATTAGAATTTAATCCAAAATTTATATTATAGACACCAACAGTAAAAATACCAGCATTTCCGGCTGCAAGGGCAATTGATCCGTCACCAATTGCAATGGACCCGCCAGTTGCTGACAAATAATTAGCAGTTACTAAGTTACCTAGATTAGCATTACCACCTGTTATATTTCCTGTAGCAGTAATCAATCCACTTGTACCTAAATTACCTACGTTAGCATTACCTGAAATATTAGCTGTACCTGTTATGTTTGCACCAGTACTAGTTACAACTAATTCTACCGCGCCTCCGGCAGCAGTAATTGATATATTACCGTTTGATGTGATTGCTATATTACTATTGCCGTTTTGTAATAGTCCACTATTAATAGTAGTGATGTTACCAGTTGTAATGATTGCAGTTGAGGTACCTAAATTACCTACGTTAGCATTACCTGTGGCAATTATCCGCCCAGCAGTGCCTAAGTTACCAACATTAGCATTACCAATTACCGATAAAGTAGTACCTATATTAGCATTAGAGGCTATATTAGCAAATCCAGCAGTAATTAAATTACCACCTGTTATATGACCTGTGGCATGTAGTGTACCTGCTACATTAACCCCAGTACTAGTAGCAACTATAATATTTGCATTGCCACCAACAGATGTAGAGACATCACCGTCTATTGTAATTATTAAATTACTAGTACCGTTTGTAAGAGTACCGGCCGAAATTGAACTATCTGCTCCTAAATAAATGGTACTAGATGCTAAATATAGGTCTCTCCATCTATTTATTGTATTACCCAAATCGTATGTAATGTCTGCGCCGGGAATTAAATTTGAGTTGACAAAGGTACCAACTGATAAATTGTTAGCAGATGCATTACCGATTACCGATAAAGTAGTGCCAACATTAGCGAACCCAGCAGTGATTAAATTTCCACCAGTTATGTTACCTGTTGCAACTATCCGCCCAGCAGTACCTAAGTTACCAACATTAGCATTACCAATTACCGATAAAGTAGTACCTATATTAGCATTAGAGGCTATATTAGCAAATCCAGCAGTGATTAAATTCTCACCAGTTATGTTTCCAGTAGCAACAATCAATCCAGCAGTGATTAAATTCCCACCAGTTATGTTTCCAGTAGCAACAATTAATCCAGCAGTACCTAAGTTACCAACATTAGCATTACCAACTACTGATAAAGTAGTACCTATATTCGCATTAGTACCAACATTAGCAAACCCAGTAATAGTTAAATTCCCGCCGGATATCAACTTGGTAGTCTTGAGGTTCCCGCCGGTTATATTTCCTGTTGCAGTTAGTGTACCGGCTACATTAACACCGGTCCCAGTTGCAATCATAATATTTGCATTACCGGCAACTGATGTAGTAATATTACCGCCCGAAGTTGCGATAGATACATTGCTAGTGCCATTAGCAATATTACTACTTCCGCCGGATCCGCCTGTTATCTCAACTGTAGCAACTCCACTTACATCAGATACTGTTACTCCGGAACCAGTAAAATTAATTGTAGTTGTGGCAACTATATTAGAACCTTCATCTTGTACAGTTATGTTTGTACTACTATTAGTTACTCCTATTAGCCCTACATAACGATAGCCAACTATATAAATAGATTTACCTGTTATGGGACTGACAATTTGGCTTGGTATTACTGCGCCATTAAAGTTTAATACTCCTGCCTGATAGTCAAAGAACCAAGTATCATCTGTGCCAGATCCTGATTGAAATAATTTAGTACCAACTGATTGAGGATTACTTATGCCACTATTAGCAACATATACTTGTACCAAATAGTTATCACCAAATTGCGTTGGAATCCAATTTGATAAGTTAGTATTCCAAGTTTGATTATCAGGGGAAGTTAAATCCTCAGTACATTCAACAGTAGGACTATATCCACCGCCCCCGCCGTCTTTGTAAACTTCAATAATGCTATCAGTAGATCCTGGTGGAGAAGAAGTAATTTGATCACTTTGCATCCATATAAGATCGCCGCGATATAGTAACGGGCTAGAAATACTTTCATTAAATGCTTCTTTACTGCCAGCGCCAGTGGTGCCGGCAGTTTTTGCCACACCATATCCTACCTTTTTCCAAAGATAATCAATTTTTTGTGATTCGTTGAATGTAGCAGCCATTATGTAGCAACACCTATTGAAAGCGCAGTAATAGACTGGCCACTATTTAACCCAATGCGTATTAAAATATTATTACCAATGCTATTGCTTGCATTTTGTGAACCCAAAGTCATTGTGTAACTTACATTAACGATAGCAGAAGCATTGATTGGTATAACATCAGCACCGGTTAATGCACATCCATTTGTACCTGATGGATTACCACCAGTAGCACTTGCACCGGGTACTCCTGCACCATTATATTGTTGTGAACCAACTAACCAACCATTTAATGTACTAGTAGGGCCAGGATACCCGGGAGTAGGTGATGAAAATCCACTTTTATCTATTGTTGTTCCGGGAGCCGCTACCCAAAGACCAGCAATACCGGCTGGAGCAGATATAGTCACATCAAATGTGGCTACAGTTGCTCTACGAAAAGCAAAAGTAAAGTATTGTGTACCAGAGCGCCCTGTTACTAAATCCGGGCCAATTGGAAGATATCCAGAACTAAAATTTGCGGAATCAAAGTGTTTTAACGTTCCCCAACGTACTACTGCTTCGCTAGTACCAGTCATTGTTTCTGCACCTGACCAGGCAGATGCTGTATAAAAATTAGTACTATTTGAAAATGCCGGTGTATCTGACGCACTACCAAATCCACTAACACGTACACCGTTATCAGTATATACTGATCCTAAACTAGTTGATACTGCAATATTTGATTCGTTAAACCCTGATAGCGATGTACTATAAATTTGAATTTTAGATGGTAATTGTATAGTTGCACTGGTCCCAGTAACATTAACTATGTTTACTCCTAATGTTGCTACCGCTTGTGCAGATCCATTAATATTAATAGCAAGATTACTTAAGGTATATGCCGAAGAAATACCCACGTTAGCATTTGGTATTCCACTAGTGAGCATACTAGTTGTCCCGCTAATTTGTGCATAAGTTTTGGTTTGTGTTGTAATGACCGACCCTGAAGTGCTTTCATAATTAGTACCGGACAACACTGACAGTGGAGTTGCACTATTAATATAAGTTTGTCCGGTAAGATTAGTTACAGTTAATACATTAATTGAAATAATTGGACTTCCGGTATTATAATATGGTACTCCAGAAATATAACGATATGTTCCTGCAGTTGTTTCTGACATTGTTACACTACTATTACTAAGTGTAGGGGCAACCGATAAGTTATCTTTTACAAATCCAGTAGTATTTGTGTTACCAGTAGTAGAATGTCCTAATTTATATTCATTGTATCCAGTATTAATGGCGCTTAAAGCCTTATCAATATACGCAGAAAATACTTTATAAAATCCTGTAGGATATGTTCCACCAATTACTGAATGAGCATCTGCATCTTGAGTTACAACCAAATTAGTATAAGTACCTGCATTACTAGTGCCAACACTAAATGGAGTACTACCGGAAATAATATTATTAATATATGCAGTAAGAGTTCCAGTAGTTGAAGTATTTGCTCCACTAACTGTACTACTAGTAATGTTAACCGAACTTATATATCGTGTTACTGATGAGCCATTGGCTGGAATATTACTAGCATTATCTGCTGCACCTGCTGCTAGTAACGGAGATGTACCTTGCGATCCGGTACTCATTGACAATGTTTTACTACTAAGTGCTCCGGGAGCAGTTGGATTAGATGCAATGTTTATATAACTGGTTCTTGTTTGTGTATTACTTTGAAATGTCGTTCCAGGAGTACCATTTGCAGTTAATGCTACGGTGTATGTTCCGGTTGAAGTGTAAGTATGATTTACATTATTTGTATTAGCAATTCCATTAGAGTAAGTGCTGTCACCAAAATTCCAATTAAAAAGATTTCCATGTTGACTAGAATTTTGAAAACTAAATATGGCTCTATTATTACCGTTATAATCAGTATATATGTATCCGGTTTGTGCAGTGCTTCCTGTAGCATCACTTTGTGTATTGGCTGTGCCTAAAAAATTAGCACGAACTTCGGGTTCTACTGTTATTGTAACATTGGCTGACTTAAAGGGGCTAGTGCTAAATCCAGTATATAGCCAAAGATTTGCAGTATATGTTACTGTAGTGCCGGCTGTTTGTTGCCCGGCACTGAGTGCAAAAGTATGTGTAACATTAGAAGCACCTGGATTACCGGCCAATCCAGATTGAATATTAATATTGCTATTAGCAGTACCATCACCCCATTGAAAATTATAAAGTTGCTGTGCGCCAAACAAAGCAGTACTTCCAGGACTTCCGGGAGTATCATTCCTGAAACTAATTATTCCGCCAGAATTAGCAGCATAATTAATAGTTGAAACTGTATTAGCAGTTAGTACAGGACTTTGGGAAGTATATATTTTTACATTGGTTGTAGCAGACGTAGTACTGTATGGGGGAGATGGTCCAGATGTTTGACTAGATGCAGTTAAAATGATACCTCGAATTGTATCAACATTAGCCGAATTAATATAAGTATGTGTATCTGTTACCCAACTGTTTCCTGGATTTACTGCACTATTACCATCTCCGTAATTAATAGAAAATGAAGTTGCATATAAACTAGTATTTGTTATTGTTACATTACCTGCTGTATCTATACTTGTTGGGTTTGTAGTAAATGATGATATTGGGGTTGGAGTATATAATGTAATATAATTAGTGTTTACAGAGGTAGCAGTAGAACCTCTTGCTCCGTTAGCCACATTTCCATTAAATGTGCCATTTGTGTTATAAGCAGTATATGTAACTGTGAATTGCCCACCCGCAGCGTTACTATAAGTATGTGACGGATTTGCAAGAACACTTGTATTTCCGTCACCAAAATTCCATAAATAAGCAATAGGGTTACCTATATAATGCCCAGTAAATGCTACTGTAGTTGGACTAGCCCCGGCTTGAACATTGCTAGTGATATAAACATTCCCTACAAAAGTATTTCCGGCAATATTTAAACTTACTTGATTTAAATCATCCAAACTGTCAGTTACAAAAGATGCAGTAGTCCATCCAGAATAGGCTACATTAGTAGTAAGATTGCCATCGGTTGGTACACCTAACGGTAAAGTATTGCCATATGCACTTCCGCCAGATCCAGATGAATTAAAAGTTATACTTTTGGGAATAGAACTATTATTAGTTGTAATAGTCATTCCCGTTCCGGCTACAAATTGAACTGTATCTTCTCCTACTGCAACTAAATTAGATTGTCCAGTTACCTGCCAAGTTTTAAATGTACTACCTAGTGAAATAACTGCGTTACCTGCTCCTAAGTCAGTAACACTAAATCCAGTATCAGTGTCAAATAGTAAAGTAGTTACATTTGAAATACTGTTAATAATATTACCGCCGGTAATATTACTTTGACTTATATTTAATTTTGCTAGTCCAGTTAATTGACTACCATTTCCTAAAATATAATCGCCGGTTATATTTCCTGTAGCATTTATTGTACCGGCTACATTAATACCAGTGGATGTTGCAGTTAATCTAGCAGTAACGTTACCAGCAACATACATCGATACATTGCCATTAGCGGTAAGGGTAATATTGCTATTGTCATTTTGGAGTAACCCACTATTGATAGTAGTGATATTACCTGTAGTGATTATTGCTGTTGCAGTACCTAAGTTACCAACATTAGCATTACCAATTACCGATAAAGTAGTACCTATATTAGCATTAGCACCAACATTAGCAAACCCAGCAGTGATTAAATTTCCACCTGTTATGTTACCTGTTGCAACAATCAATCCAGCAGTACCTAAGTTACCTACATTAGCATTACCGAGTACCGATAAAGTAGTACCTATGTTAGCATTAGCACCAACATTAGCAAATCCAGCAGTAATTAAATTTCCACTTGTTATGTTTCCAGTAGCAACAATCAATCCAGCAGTACCTAAGTTACCTACATTAGCATTACCGATTACCGATAAAGTAGTACCTATGTTAGCATTAGATCCAACATTAGCAAATCCAGCAGTGATTAAATTTCCACCTGTTATGTTTCCTGTTGCAACAATCAATCCAGCAGTGCCTAAGTTACCTACATTAGCATTACCGATTACATTAGCAGTTCCAGGAATGTTTGCGCCAGTTGAAGTAACAACAAATTGTGCTGTAGCGTTGCCAGCAGTAAATGTAGCGACATTGCCATTAGCGGTAAGGGTAATATTGCTATTACCGCTTTTTAGTAATCCACTATTGATAGTAGTGATATTACCTGTCGTGATTATTGCTGTGTTAGTGCTAAGATTACCTAGATTAGCATTACCAGTGAGAGTAAGGATACCAGTTGTTTTATTAAAGGTAAAGGCTGAATTTCCACCAAAAGTAGATCCATCGTTAAATTGCACTTGGGTGTTTGCACCACCGGGAGTACCATTGCCACCTCCGCCACCAATAGCAAACCCGCCCGGTGTAACTCCATCACTAAAGTAAAGAGCATTGGTGGTTGGATTCCACCATATTCTTCCTTCTTGCCCTACGTAGGAAGCCGCATTGGCAGTCGCTTCGTCTACATTGCCTTGTGTAAAATTATCACGGCTAGTAAAGAATTTTTGTATGTATACAGTGTTGTTGGTGTTATCACTCACGCCACTCTCTTTTCTTATACATCTAGTGGTTCATCATCAGCCAATGAATCCATAATAACAGGACTCATTCCGGCATTTTTTTTAATTACTTCTAATTCGTCATATGAATTAGCAAATTTTTTATCAGTAGGCTTGTTCTTTTTTTTGTTTTTCTTCCTCTTACTTTTTTCGTCAGAATAGATACTTTCAACGCCAGTGGCCTTTTTTAATAATTCTATTTTTAATTGTAAAGGTGGAACAAAAATATCGTCAGGTTGTATTGCCAATGAGGAGTCACCGACTGTATTAGGTTGTATTGCCTCAGAGGGTTCATCGGAGGTATCCGGTTGTTCTGCCAATGCGGCTGCTTTGGCTGCATCAGATTCAATGTCAACCAAATCTGCTAGGTTGCGTAGAAGTTCGCTTATTTTCATATAATAGGCACTTAGCCAATTTTCCAATTAGTTCCATCGCTGTATACCGGTACAGAATTTGCGCCACTCCCGGCAATTGTTGCTCCAAAATTTCCGGTTACAACTAAATTAGCATCAGTAACAAATGATCTTGCGCCGGCGCCTGCTGTTGAAGCAGAACCCAATCCGGAAAATGTAGTTGAAGAAGTTTTTACACTACCAGTAACTATTAATGTTGTTAAAGTACCGGTACTAGTAATATTTGGTTGTGCTGCTGTTGTTACAGTGCCGGCAGTTGTTGCTCGGTTTGCTGCTACATAATTTGCACCACCGGATCCGGATAAAATAAGATTTCCTACTATTTGTAAATTTGCTTTTTCAGTAGTAGGAGTGCCTACCATATTTACTACCGGTACTAACGAGGTTGGAGTTATTGAATTCCCAATGTCTGTTAGTGCAGTGATTTTAATACTTGTTGCCATTTGTCTTCCTTTATTTCCGTTAAGCGAATGCTACGCCATTATTTCCAATACAGAACCATTTACTATTAATATATTGTAAGGTACATCCGTCCCCTATATCATTGAATGTAATAGTTCCGGTTCCGCTTGATTTCCATCCTGCGTTAGTAACGGTGAGAACCATATCACCACCGTCACCCACCATCATAAATGTTTTGATTTGTCCTGTTGTCCCTGCTGCTAATGTTGATGTTTCAGCACTTGCAGTAGTAAAATAACTTGCAGTTAATAATAAACTTGCAGCAGCACTAGGTGCTAAATCTTCACTACCGGTTAATAATAATCTACCGGCAGTGATTAAATTCCCACCGGTTATGTTACCAGTTACTACAGTATTTGTTGGTAAATCTATTGTTATTGTTCCGTTTGTAGTAATTGGACTTCCGCTAATTGTTAATGAAGTACTAGAAACAATAACACTTGTTACTGTTCCTGTATATAATGCTGTAGTAGCAATAGTAACAGCACCGTTACTTCCACTAAGTGATATACCTGAACCGGCTGTTAAACTAGTAACGCCGATATTCGTTACAGTCATACTTCCAGTAGTTGTAATAGGCCCACCTGTTACTGCTATGCCGGATCCGGGTGTTATATTAACACTAGTAACTGTACCCACAGAAGTAGTTGAAACTGCATTAGTTATTCTACCATATTGGTCTATTATTATAGTTGGGGCTATATACGTTCCGCTAGTAACTCCGGAATTACCCAAATCTAATGTGATTATACCCGAACTAACAATTGGTCCCCCGGATGAGGTTATTCTAACATTACTGGCTGCTCCTACTACACTAATATTGGATACGCCGGATCCGGCATTACCAGTTGAAGATATAGTAACATTACCGTTTCCGCTAGTAACCGTGATATTAGTTCCGGCGACTATATTAGTGACACCGGTGTTTGTTATAGTAATAGTACCATTACTTGCGTTATTAGAAGTACTAATACCTGCGCCATTTGCAAAAGTATTATATGGACTAGCACAAGCAAACAAATTAGCGAAATTATTTGCAGTTTTATTAAACGCGGTATACAGTGAATCACTACCCAATGATTCGTTTTGTAATCCTATATTTATTACTTGCAGATTGCCTATAGCCATGATTTATCCTTATATTGTATTTATCAATGGGGATTGAAAGAACTTCCGCAGCCACATGTGGTTTTGGCCTGGGGATTTGTAATTGAAAATCTAGAACCTTCTAAGTCGTCTTTAAAATCAACCACAGCATGTTCTAAATATTGGGCGCTCATTGAATCTACAAGTACGCTGTTTGAGCCTGATTCAATTACCCAATCATCTTCATTTTGGATCTCATCAAGGGTAAATCCATAACTCATCCCAGAACAGCCGCCGCCCTGGACAAACATTCTTAATCTAATTGAAGGATTGTTTTCTTCTAAAATAAGTTCTGTGATTTTACTTGATGCTGACTCAGTTAATGTTAAATTCATATATTTCCTTTAATAATATGGTAGGTAGACCCCACATACAGTATTTATCGTATGTGGGGTCTAGTAACTAGTTATTTAATTAGAAATATTTTGTAATTCTAGGTATCCTGTTTGTTATCGCCGCCTAATGATTCTTCCCTTAGATAAATCATATGGTGAAAATTCTACTTCAACTGTATCACCTAATAAAATTTTAATATCATGTTGACGCATTTTACCAGATACATATCCTGTTATAGTTGCCCCTGCATCTGTTGTAACTCTAAACATAGCGTTAGGCAATACATCAATTACTTTGCCGTCTATTTTAATTCCCTCTTCTTTCATGTATGTACTTTTCCTTTTAATTATCTACGCATATTAGCGGCATCAACTGCTTCTTGCTGATTAAACACAGGTTGCAAGCAACTTTTGTGTATAATCGTGATTCCCAAAAGGTCACCGCCTGTATATTTTGGTGCTGGTTTGCTGGATACAGGACCCGAATGCCCAGTATCTAAACTTTTAATGTGATGCGTATTTGAGCGTCCAATTGGTGTGGACAAGGAATATACTAACGGCTCAGCACGTAAGGCTTGTTTGCGTTTTTTTTCATCCGCATTAACTCCCCATTTGATTTGTATTTGCTTCCATTCAATGTCTAATTGTCGTGCTTTTTGGGCTTCTGCACTATTTCGGAACTTTTGCTTACCTTTGCGTTTGCCGTTGGCATTTAGCCAAGGTCCTTCTAAATGCATGGTCATAAAATATTGTTAAACATAGTTAATTAAAGTAATTGTATTATAGCAGAAATGTATTTATCTGTCAACCGTTAGCGTTTTAGTATTTCAACTATTTTCTCTTGTTCTAAAATATCTTTTTCTAATTCACGATATAATCTACCCAATTCTTTTAATTCATCCCATTTTTGTTCTAAGTTTTTATTTGGATGAAGTATAGCCAATCGTTCTTCAATTTTTGATAAGGTAACAGTTAAACTTTTACCCTTAATAAAAATATCATCTTCAAAGTCTGCCTTTCCTTTTACGGATAGGGTAGAATTACCGGTAACGGTCATCCCAGTACTACCATTGGTAAATACTGCATTAGGATCATAACTATATATAGCCGAAGCAGAGTTACTAAGCGTATATATTGATTTGGGTAAGGTCGATGCCGGCATCGTTATAGTAGATAAATCTAACGGTTCAATTGGCTGCATTGCTATGGTACTACTGGAATTCATATTATCTTTAGTTATTATTTTTCTTTTTTATGATGAGTCGTCCAATGTCATCTACATTAAATTCAACATCATCCCCTTCTTTCCATCCCATTTCTGCTAATAGAATTGGAGGAATGGGTAATAAGACATCACCCGATTCAGGGTCTTCTTGTGTTATTACTTCATATCGTATATCATTATTTTTTAATTTTTTAGACATAAAATATTATAACATATTTTTTATATAATATCAATAGTTTTACTGACATTAGGGAAAATATATTTTTTCCAATGTTTGTATTGTGTGAGCAGTATTGCCATCTTCATGTTTTACTGCAATACCACCGGCTTCTTGCCAGGCATTTAAGTATTTACTATAATCATCTACTAATACATTGGGTTTCCCGTTTGTAATGGCATATTTCTGTTTACCTTGGGTAAATATTGCATCTTGACTAGTTCCAGGATTAAACTCGTCTAACCAGTCTTTTTTGGCTTGTATGCTATTATTAGCATATTTTCCTCTGAGTGGAGCACTTAGTACAGTATATGGAATATTATGTTGTTTTAACCAATTTACAATTTGATTACCACCTGACAATGGTGCTAAATCTCTAAAAAAATTATAAACTTTTTCTTCCCCGCTAGCGGCTAATTGATTGATAGATTGTTCTGTATCTGGAATTTCTTTGTAGTTCTTAACATTATGGCTATTTGCCCAGGCTCCAAAAAAATCAGCCTGAACACCATCCATATCTAAGTATAAATGTGGCATTATCTGCATATTTTCTAATAACTCTCTTATTTTCATCGTAATATTTATCAATTGTCATTCTACTTTAACATTATATTAATTATATTAGCATAAATACAATTACTATGAAAAAACTACTCACACTATTATTATTGGCGTTTTCGTCTATTGTGTTAGCACAATTGCCCACTTCTACAGTACCGCTACCCCCGGACATTGCTGCAATTAAAAAGAAAAACGTCTTGATCGTTGCAATGACTAAAAAAGATGTTCCTCCATTTTTCAGCGGTGACACAGAAAACATTCGAGGATTAGATGTAGAAATTGCCCGGCGAATTGGAGTACTATTAGGTGTTCCTGTTGAGTTTCGCAGAGATGCAGAAAGTTTTGCTGAGGTAGTGGAACAGGTTAGAGATGGTAGGGCTGACCTTGCTGTGAGCAAATTATCCATTACTGGACCAAGACTACTTACAGTTCGTTTTAGTGAACCTTACATCAAACTCAAACAAGCAATGATTATCAATCGTCTTTGGCTGAGTCAAAATTCACAAGGCCGAGAAGTATATGAAGTACTTAGAACTTTTAATGGCAAAATATCATTTATCAAAAACAGCAGTTATGATACATTTGCCCGAACAAACTTTCCAAAAGCAGTATACTTGCCCGAAGATAGTTGGGATACAATCATTAACAATGTAACAAATGGAACAATTGCCGCTGGCTACAGAGATGAGTTTGAAATTAAGAAGATTAGTTTTGAAAAACCTGAAGCCGCAATCACTACAAAAACAGTTACCATATCAGATAGCATAGACAATATTGCTGTGGCAGTGAACAATAACTCTATTCAATTACTCAGTGTGGTAAACTATGTTATTAGAAATGAATACAGTAACATTGACACTAAAAAACTAATGGACAGATACAAGGCAGAGAAAAAGCCTGTTGCTCCGGCGGTAAAATAAGTTAAATGTACTTTAGGAAAACATATGTCAGACACCCTAAACAAAGTAATAACAGCCTTTATAGGAATTTTAATAGGTTTGGGCGGATGGACTCTTGGCAGAACATTTGAGTTATCTACTGCTCAGGCTATTCATCAAGAAAAATTAGCCAAATTAGAAAGTAATATTGAAAAAGTTCTTGCCAAAGATAAAGAAATGCAAGACCAACATACTAAACTTTTTGAGATGCTACAAGAACAATCTAAGAGTGGAAAGCCACATAAAATGCCAAGCTATTAATAAACAAAACATAATTAGGAAAATAACATGAAATTTAATCTAAAATCTTTTTTAACTAGTCCCTGGACTATTTTAGGCGCAATCATAGCAGGTGTATTGGGCGGAGTTTATGCTCCAGCAATTAGTATGAATTTTGAAAGTGTGGGAGGAATATATATCAGTTTACTTAAAGTAGTTGTTATTCCATTCTTACTAGCAACTATTCTAGTTGGTGTTATCAGTCTTTTACAAAAAGAAGGCAGTGCGACAATGATACGTAAAATCATTATTGGCTTTGTTGCTAGTATGTTCATTGCCGCTGTGATAGGAGTTGGTACTGTTGCGTTAACTGGTAGCGAAATGACCCCAGTAAAACAAGCACAACTTGGTGCAATTGTTAACGATAAAGAATCTGGCAGTGATCTTAACATCACACTAAAAGAACCCATGCCTAAAGCAGCACACGTTGATCCAATGCAAATGGCACAAAAGTTTATTCCAGAAAACATTTTCAATACACTAGCAGCAGGTGAAAGTTTAAAAATTGTTATTTTCTGTTTGATATTTGGTGTTGCTTTAGGCAATATTAAAAGTCAAGGACAAGAAATGTTAGTTGATGTATTGAAAAGTGTTCAGCAGGCTAGTATCAGTATCTTTAAGTTCTTAAACTACTTTCTACCGTTTGCACTATTAGCAATGATCAGCAGTCAAGTTGGTAAAGTTGGAGTTGGTATTTTCTTGACCATGGTTGAGTTTATCATGCAACAGACCATTGGTGGATTTTTAATTATTGCACTAGGCACTTTTGTTATATGGAAACGTTCAGGACTTAGCCTAATGACAGTTATTCGTGAAACTAAAGAAACATTGGTTGTCGCTGTTAGTTCACGCAGTAGTTTGGCCTGTATCCCATACGCACAAGAAGCATTGCACAAGTTAAAGTTTGATAGAACCGGAGTTGAGTTAACTGTTCCACTAAGTTTTACAGTTAATCGCATTGGTAGTATTGCATACTATGCAATTGCCACAGTTTTTATCGCTAATATCTACGGGGCTCCAATGGGAGTTACTGGATTGTTAGTTGTATTGTTTGGCAGTATACTAGCAGGATTAGCAAGTGCAGGTACAACAGGTATCCTTACAGTTGCCACAGTAGCAGTTGTTTGTGATTTATTAAAACTTCCAAGTGAAGCGGTATTAGTATTATTGATTGCAGTAGATCCATTAATGGATATGATTCGCACAGCCAGTCATGTACATGGCAATGTAGCAGTGACTGCATTTGTTTGTGATAAAGAAGTTACAACATCATAAAAAGGAAACTAACATGAAAAAACTATTAACAACATTAGCACTACTTTCAGCAGTAACCGTATTTGCAGAACCACTGCACATTTGCAAAGGGCAGTATGCTTTTTGTGGTGCATCGGGCACAACACCAACTAATAAAACTATCACAGTGTTGGGTAAAACATTTAGAGAAGGCATGTCTGTGTGCCCGGTTCTTACGGGAGACTCTATTGCTAACTTTACATTAATGAATAATTCATGTGATGCCCCACCAGGAAAAGTTTGGTCATTATTTGCACCACTAACAACTGTACCACAAGCACCTACTTGGGAGACATTACCCACAGTGACTCGCACTTTTGTAACCACAAAGGAAACAGGTGGCGGTATGAGCAATATGTGGAGTATGTTGTGTGATATACAACCACAAAAAGTCAATGGGGTTACATTGTCCAATTGTTATGGACCAATGAATGAATCACCCTGGACTAATGGTCGGTTACCTTATGGATCAACTGTTGTCACACAAGCAATTGTTGGTTCTCCTAACCCAGTAGGCGGTAGAGTACCGGCAAACGCTGGACAGAAACTACAGGCTAAATAACTAATAACAGTATAAGCAAATGGACAAACTCAAAGAGTTACTGCTTGACTTGTTAAAGTTTATAGGCGAAAGTCCATTTCGTTTATTCACTGTAATATTACTTTGCTTTTTGGGATTTGGCGGCTGGATAATATATTCAGAAAAAGATTCTTTCATGGCAAGTTATCGTGCCCAACAGGCCATGCCAAAAATGAATGGCAAGTATGAAGAAGCGGTAAACTTTATATTAAAAAACACAGATGCTGAATTGATTGCAGTGTTTAATGTCAATACATTATTAAACACAAGAAAATTGGTATATCTAACCACACGGGCTGCAGGACATGACACTGCTCACGATGGAACCAATGTGGGATTACTCACTAAGAACCACAGCAACAATGAAGATGTAATTGGATTAATGTCGGGCAAGATTCCATGCAGCCCGTATCTAAGCCCGCAAAGTTATATTGGATTTACTTATAAAAATGCCGGAGTAACATACATGTGTCGTATAAGCGTACCAGCAGATCCTGGATTGTTTATAGGACAAATAAGTGTAGGCTGGAAAGAGCAACCACAACAAGTAGATATAGCACAGACTGTACTAATTGTTGCGTCAAGTTTATTGTTTGATAAAAAATAAAATTAGTCGCGGCTAGTGGGATACAATAATAAATATAACATAATAAGGAGTATACTATGTCAGGATTAACATTAACAGCAGGGCTATCTTTTTCAGGTGGATTTACCTTCACAGAGGCACCTGCCGCGTCGGAAAACACCGCAGCATGGTTTGGCGGCGGGTATACAGCAGCTATTGGCGGAAGTAATTTTTCACTGGTAGACCGAATAACATTTGCAACCGATACTGCAACCGCTAGTGTACGCGGTCCACTTAGTGCTACTACCAATGCTGCTGCTGGCTCAAGTAATTTTACTGATGCCTGGTTTGGCGGAGCCGGTGTGAGCATGACGCAACGTTCATCCGTACAACGAATAACATTTGCAACCGATACTGCAACCGCTTCGGTTCGTGGTCCACTTAGTGGGGGTAGATTTTATATGGCAGCAGCAGGTAATACTACTGATGGTTGGTTTGGCGGTGGCCGGCCGGCTCCGTCTCCTTTATCTACCGTAGACCGAATAACATATGCAACCGATACTGCAACCGCTTCAGTACGTGGTCCACTTAGTGGGGGTAGATTAAGTTTAGCCGCAGCAGGTAATACTGATTATGCATGGTTTGGCGGTGGTACTCCGGGCTCGGGATACGTTTCAACCGTAGACCGAATAACATATGCAACCGATACTGCAACTGCAAGTGTACGTGGTCCACTTAGTGCGACTAGAGGTAATTTAGCCGCGGCAGGTAATACCACTGATGGCTGGTTTGCTGGTGGTAGCCCGGGCCAGTCACTAGTAGACCGAATAACATATGCAACCGATACTGCAACCGCAAGTGTACGCGGACCACTTAGTGCGGGTAGATATACTTTAGCCGCAGGAGGTAATACAACTGATGGTTGGTTTGGCGGCGGGCGCCCTACTGCGTTCCAGGGCCAGCGGTCAACTGTACAACGAATCACATATGCAACCGATACTGCAACGGCAAGTGTACGTGGCCCACTTAGTGCGGCTAGATACGGTTTAGCCGCAGCCGGCGGTATACAATAATAACATAATGAGATTACCCGCAGTCATAGTTATTGTCATAGTCATAATAATTATATTAATTTTAATATGATTAAAAAACTTGGTATACTAGGCGGCATGGGACCAGCGGCTAGCAACGAATTTGTAACTAGACTTGTTGCAAAAACCCCAGCAACTAAAGATCAAGATCATATCCCGTTTGTATTATGGAGTGACCCAACTATTCCAGATCGTAGCACAAGTATGTTGAATAAAGATGACAAACCGTTACCCTATCTGTTGGCGGGTATACAAGGATTAAAAATAGCAGGATGTACAACTATTGTTATCCCGTGTAATACAGCACATTTTTGGTTTTCTCATTTGGAAAAAATAGCCGCTTGGAACGCAAAAATTATTCATATTGTTGATAGTGTGGCTGACGCATTGCGTGACATAAAAATTACTAATGATAAAATAGGTATTATAGGTACAAAAGCAACAATTGAATATGGATTGTATCAATATCAACTGAATAAATTAGGGTGGGATTGTATCACACCCACTAAAGAACAAATGGATACGCAAGTACAGCCCGCAATTGATTTAATCAAAGCCAATCAGATTGCAGAAGCACACTCAATGTTCATGACGATTATTCATAGTCTTATTGACAAGGGAGCAAAATCAGTGGTATTAGGCTGTACAGAAATACCACTGACTATTAAAGAAGATACAGTACAGGATACACCAATAATCAACAGCATTGACAGTTTAGTAAAGTCTGCTATTAAAGAATTTAAAAGGGAGAAACTAACATGAAATTAACATCGTTTATATTTGTAATTGCAGTATTTGCATCAACTTGTGCTTCAGCTTGGACACCAAGTGCAGCAGAAGTTGCATTAAGTGCAAGAGAAGATGCAAGAGACCTAGTATTGTTTAAACTACTTACTAGGTAACATGAAACAGACAATTGCATTGTTTGTACACCAACCAATGTGTAGTACACAATCTGGAAATGGTATTATTAAGGCGTTGTCTAGTGATTATAATTTTAAAATCTTTTCTAAGCATACATTAGAAAAAGGATTTTTTGATGAAGTTGATATGGTTGCATTTCCAGGAGGATTTGGAAATTCAGATTCATACGACTATCTATTAAAAAATAGTAAACACTTAATTAAAAATTTTGTTAACAATGGCGGTAGATATTTAGGAATATGTATGGGCGCATATTGGGCAGGAAGTCATTACTTTAACCTATTAGATGAAGTTGATCCTGTACAATATTATAAACAACCACTGTCAGATACCCGTAGACCACACACAAAGGCAATATCAATTACATGGAACGGACAACCTGACAAAATGTTTTTTAATGACGGATGTGCATTAGTTGGTAACTCATCAAAATTTACCACTGTGGCCACGTATGCTAATGGAGATGCTATGGCTATTATACAAGGACGCATTGGATTAATAGGATGCCATCCGGAAAGTGAAAAGTTTTGGTATGATAGTTATAAGCAAATGTCCGGACATTGGCATGAAGGCCGTCACCATACTTTACTTTTAGAGTTCGTTAACCAATTAATGATTGATAAATAGTAATGATAATTTAAAAAGGATATAAAATGACACCAAATATAAATGCGGCAGTAGTAGAGGTTATCGATGGAGAAATGACTGGTAAAAAATGGTATTATAGCAAAACATTTTGGGCCAATGTTGTAGCCGGGCTCTTTATTGCGGTACAGGCTAAATGGGGATTTGTACTTCCGCCAGAATATCAAATGGTTGCTATGAGTCTAATTAATATTGGATTGCGTAAGATATCTAGCACTGCTATGACTTGGTAAAAAGAAATTTAAAAAGAAATTTGTATGGAAAAAACATATGAGTTGGTTTAAAAGAAAACCCAAAGTAAAAGAACCTGCAAAATTATATCACCGGCATCATCCCAGTCCAATGGTAGAAAAACTATTAAAAGAAATCAAAGATAAAGTATCAACTAAACAAACACCCATACCTGATAAATAATAGATGAAATATCTATTAGTTATACTACTCAGTATCACTCCGTTTCCTATTTTTGGGCAACAAACCCC
>Ga0209190_1000037_pt1 | contig 93324 bp, 73 predicted proteins | sample M_140205_XF_Meta_FD_187315 | JGI IMG/M metagenome (GOLD analysis project Ga0209190, IMG submission 187315) | Freshwater microbial communities from Lake Montjoie, Canada to study carbon cycling - M_140205_XF_MetaG (SPAdes) (version 2) | ecosystem: Environmental > Aquatic > Freshwater > Lake... | reverse complement strand
CCTCCGTTTTCCAACCCTCAAATGCCCCCTCCTCCTCCGTTTTCCAACCCTCAAATGCCCCCTCCTCCTCCATTTTCCAACTCTCAAATGCCCCCTCCTCCTCCGCCAACCGATTCAACGCACCTTCAACCACTTGGTAGAGGCAGCGCCGGCGGTAAAAGAACCCGAAAATATAAATGTAAAAATCGTAATCGGTCTAAACATCGTGTTAGATTATCTAAGCGTTATAATAATTAATCCACCTACATAATTACTCGGCTATGGCACTGATGTTGTTGGATGAGAAACAATAAAAATCCCAAATTCACTTATCATTGTCCCCCCTTTTGCGTTCGTCTAGAACGCCTATTCCGCCGCGTCTTTTTAACGCGTTTGACCCGTCTATTCGTTTTCATCTTATACAATAATACTCATATTTTATAAAATTACCATTACTAGTATTTCATATTACTAATAATCTCTCGGACTACGCATTCACTTCTCTATAAAAATCTCGCGCTCTATACTTTTCATAATCTTACGTTCACCAATCGGGTCATCCTTGATTTCGTGAAGGACATTTCGAATCATCTTATGGTGAAATTCCTGGAGTCTACTATTCGTCTCCCACCCCGGGTGTAAATCCATCCACTTTTTAATCGCGAAATACTCCTTGTTGGCGATATCAATGAACGCCTGGCGCATCCTGGCGTTCCCCTCATCTCTCGCCCACTGGTGATTGTCCCGCACATAAATCGTATCCCGCTTCTGGTCCGTACAATGAATCGGGCGCTTATACAAGTCCATTTGCTTTAATCCGTCAATCATCACCTTGCTAATCCCTTCTACAAGTCCCTGGTTCCGCGTATATGTCAAGTCGTCCATCGTGATTTCGAGGGAATTGACAAAGTCCGAGATGTTGACCGCGTCCTTACACTGTTCATTCAGGAAAAAGTTCAAATTAAACTGGTTGTTATTCGTATTATTGACGATAATATTGCGCTCCTTGCTTAATTCCACGATTTGCTTTTGTAGGGTTTTATTCTGGTCTAATAACTCAAACACGAGAGAATTGACGAGAGATTTCTTGTTTCGTTTCTTGCCATCGGTAAGCGCCGAAATCATTTTCCGGATATAATCCTTGAGTTTCTCATTTTGCTCGGTGAGAATCTCGGATACAACCGAGGACGCTGCGTCGGTTCCCGCGGTCATTGCGGACATTGCGGATACGGTATCAGAGTCCGTGTCCGTGTCCGTGTCCGTGTCGGCGTCCGTGTCGGCGTCCGTGCCGTCCGCTATAGACGACGACGAAGCCCTTGATGAACCCGTGCGACTACTACTACTATCACGCTCACCGTATTCTTGTTTTTCAGAGATTTGGATGGATAATTCTGGTTCTGTAAAATTGGAATAATGAAAGACTACGTCGTCGACCACTTCGTCCATTTTCTCCGCCTTTTTTTTAGATTTGAAACGATAGCGCACGATTTCCGTAGAGTCGTCGTCCAGGTCGGGGTCGGGGCCGCCGGAGGCGATAGGTTGCTCTATTCTCTCGAGCACCGCCACAGGCACCGCCACAGGCACCGCCACAGGCACGGTCATCGTCGTGGTCGTCGTCGTCATTGTAGTAGAAATAATAGAAACAGAAACAGTATTCATTGAAGAATCATGTGGCGGCGGTATACCCGCCAATTTATTAACAGACTGTCTATGTTGAAATTGAAGACACGTAGAAGTATGTTTATAATAACTCGACCGGTGCGCGTAGGATTTTTTACAAAGGCAAACATATTTCCCTTCATTTGTCTGGGTTGGATTCCCCCCATCTAAAATAGGCGCAGCCGACGTTGCGACTGTTCCATCGGCGTAAATATTTGGTCGAAGTCCAGGAAGTCCAGGAAGGTCGTCCATCGACTTCTCGTCCATTTTTTCATCGTTCAAATTTGGTTTCATTTTAATAATATAGGAATTCGCCAGGTCCTTGGCCTGGTTTTCATTGTTACAAGCACATTCTTCCAAAATAATACACCTCCAATTCGACCAACCACCATTCTTCCGAATACTATCGTATAACTTCGTCCGGTAGGTATTATCCAAAGTCTCGCGCTTGTGCTTATACTTTCTTTGTGTCAAGTTGGTTGTATACGAAATATATGCGTCTGAAATCTCCTTTGTTTTACAAGTTAGATGGTAGATATACGTTCTTGAATAGTCAACATACTTCCGCGGCATTTTTCACCGGTTGAAATTGGATATTCCGAGAGATTCTATATAAATCTATATTATACCTCTATTATTTATTCATTATTGATTACCCCACGGCCTGGGGTAATCGCTTTACCCCAAGGGTATGGCAACATAGAGACCAAATGATGGTCTATATATAGCATTCTCACCAAGGATTCTGAACACGTCAGTGTGGGGTATTGTCTGAATTTGTCTGATTTAGCAATGTTTTGCAATATTGCACTTTGGACATTTTGGCAACATTTACACCATCTTCAGTCACATCACCAGAAATAAAAAAGCTATATATCCCGCTAACTCGAAAAGGGTAAAGTGGTCTAAAAAAATAAATGTCCAAATCCCGGATCGGCCGTCTTGCTTTTAAAACGCGATTTTTCGAACATTTAGCCCGACGAGAGCATAACTCGGCGGTTCTGCCGCCATCGCCACAAAAACCCGCGGGGCGGTCGTAAGCCCATCTAACACCCCGACGGCTACCTCAATTTTGCCCTCCAACCGCGCGATTTCCCGCCTTACTGACTTTTCAAAAAGCTATAAGATAATGCTATATATGCTCTGGTTTTCAGTAAGGAGGGCGATAAACGCGCCTAAAATCGGACATCATCGGGCTAAAATATAGCCCATCGAGGGTGTTTGGATGCCTTATATATAATAAACAGATGCGGGTGTATGTATGTATCGCTCGGCTTCGCTTCGCTACGCTATGAAGAAAACAGTAGTCGTTGATTTGGATTATATGCGCCCGTCGGTCGGAGGTCGGAGGTCGAGGTCCGGGTCGAGGTCGAGGTCCAACGGCGACTGTCTGGAAGATGAACTAAATATATATGAATTACTACACAAGGATACCGAGGATACCGAGGACCGGGACGACGACCGCGACGACGACATGGACGACGACGACCGCGAAGACGACGCTACTGATACAGAAACGACGATGTCGTCCACCGACGACGACGCGCCGTTGCGACCGCCACCCTCCCGGACCCACCCTAGTGTCAAAGATTCCGATTATGCCGTGGATTCCGATGAAGACCTACTTCAGTCCGTCCTGGACGAACCCACATTTCCGATGGATATTAATGCGATATTATCTGCGATGAATAAGACAGAGAATAACACGATTGCGAATTTGACGCTGAAGAAGATTGCCACGCGAAGACACGAAATTCTCTCGTCGATGAATTTGACGCCGGAGAAAATGGCCGAGTTTGAACGAAAATTACCGATGTATCGCGTGATTGAAACCCCATATGACCTGAAACATAATCAATTGATACGGTGGATACCCTTACGGTCGCTCGAAACACGCCCATATATCACACTTGGCGGGACGTTATTCCGTGTCCGCGAAAACCCGGAGGAGGGAATTCACGTCGTGACAATCCGGAACGTGAAACGCTTCGTATTCAATATCAAGTTTGAACTTAATGTCGTCTTCCAGAGATTGAGTCAAGAAGAATTGCTTATCTTGCGCGCGGTAGAATACGTAGATGGCGACGGCGACGGCGACGGCGACGGTCACTGACGTAACACCAAATTCTTTTCCGATTTTGTTATATCACTTGTGAAACGCGGGCGCAACCGGTCGCCACGCGCAGATTTACATCGAAACCCGTGACGACGTAGGTTTCTATTATTGAATATAGACTGGGTACAATATGCGATACGCCGACTTTTCTCAATGGAATCGCGCCTTTTTCGCGCCCGGGTCATCATCGTCATCGTCGACGTCGACGTAGGCGGCTTGATACAGCGGCACAATTTCCCCGCAAGAATGCGATGTGCTCGCTCCTTCGCGGTTTTCGTAGAAATGCCCGCCTCCGCCGCCTCTCGCATAGGGCGCGAACCGCGACGATAATGACGAATAATCTTGATATAATCACTGCGTGTTAGTTTCATATCTTCATCAATATCACTATCTGTATATTTCGGCAATATTCGCATATACTATAATACTAATATACTATACTATAATACTAATATACTATACTATAATACTAATATACTATACTAATATACTACGAATGTCTTTGAAACCTAAAATAAAGTCCGTTGCGATTGATGTAGATGAGACCTTGGGCAATTTCTCTCAATTCTCTATATTCGCGCACGCAATAGAAGAATACTTCGATAAACCAGATATTACGTACCGTTATTTTAATGATTTAGTTGATTTATACCCGGAAATTATACGCCCGAGTATGTTGCGTATATTAGAATATATCCGTAAAAAGAAGAATTCTATTCCTGGTACTAAGGTTATGATATATACGAATAATATGGGGCCTGATAAATGGGTCGCACATATTCGACAATATTTTGAGTATAAATTGCGCGCATCCGCCGCTGCCGCCACCGCCGCCGCGACCAGTGGGGGTCTTGCCATAATACCCCCTCTCTTCGACCATACGATTGGCGGCTTTAAAGAGCGAAATGCCGCCGGGTCGGCGTCGGCGTCTGCGTCCGCATTCCCACAACGAACCACCAAGGAAAAGACTGTAAATGAACTGATTCGTTGTGCGCGCATTCCATCGGATAGTGAAATATGTTTTCTAGACGACGTGTATCATCCTAAAATGGCTGATGAACGCGTGTATTATATTAAACTACAGCCGTATCATTGTTATATACCGTTTCATATATTCGTCGCCCGATTTGTAAACAGCGCGTTATATCGTGATGTATTTGCCAAGTTTATTACTCCTGGTATATCGCCCGCCTCCGCCGCAGAAAAACAGATTATCGAAATCAATAATCTCTTCGTGAAATATGCGAATATGGCGAAGTATGACGCAAAGACGCATCAACGAAAAATGTTCCCCCGCGAGATTGACGAAATCATAAGCAAGTATATATTATACCATCTTCAACAGTTTTTTCGTGATGGCCCACCCCCGGTCGCGGCGGCGTATTCACGAAAAGCAGCAAAGACTGCTAAAAAAAATAGGTCCTCGTCGTCCTCGCCCGGTAATGTATTTTATGTAGACAAAGCAACTGCTGTAAAGAATATGCGTAATAAGACGGCGCGTAAACGATAATCCTCGCCGCGCCGCGCCGCGCCCCGCTCCCGCCCGCCGCTCCGCTTTCGCTCCCCGCCGCTCCCCGCCGCTCCGCTTTCGCTCCGCTAATAGAACCAACTCCTCTCCCCCGACGCATTTGTAAATACAACCCTATCCCCCGCTGCTTCTGCGGCCGCAACCGCCTCCTCCGTCGCACGTCGTGTTTCAGGCGTCGAGTGTAATTCGTCAATGTAAACTATTCCAGGCTCTCGATGCGCGACTACACGCTTTCTCGCATCTGCTAGGGCCGCCACCGACACGCGTTCGAGTTCCGAATCCGCCCAACGTTGATGACGCATATTAGAGACGTGTCGCTCCCAATTGCCGTGCGCCCCTCTCCATCCACACGGACAACTGACCGGGCGAACAATATCCAATTCGTGATGCGTATCATCAAAGACCCGCGCCATAATGACTTGAATCGCGTGATGAAGAATCATTGGACTCGTCTCATATCCGGCATTTCCCATCTCGGGCTTGTAATGGAGAAGCTGATGAAATACGTCGTGTTCTTGCCCGCGATGAAGCATATTGAATTCGCCGTTTGTATAGATGGTGGTATCTTCGCCGCACAATTCCACAACAATGTCATCCGCAACCCCCATAATTTCATCGTAGAGGTCTTCGTCCGTCGCTTCAATTTCATCCAATGTCATCCAGCACCGTAATATGTCGACGCCTCCGCCGCACGCGTCGCGTTTGTGTTTGTGGAGCGCACCAAGCGCGTTCATTCCTTGTAAATACTCACCTTCGGTCATTTTCCCCGCATTCTCTTCCAATATATTCATCAAGACATTCAGTTCTGTCTGAATCGCAAGTGAGGCTCCGCCGCCCCCGCCGGAGAACTGATGCTGCGCCGCCTGGTTCGGTTGTGCTGTTGCTGATTCCATTTTCACTCCAGTCTATTTATTTAACAAAAAACATTTCAATTTTTTGTCAAATGATTCATTGTCACCGTCCACGCAGCGTCGGTCACTGCGCCTGCGTGGGCGCCTTTGCCTGCGCCTGTATAAACTTCTTCACCGCCGGAATATTATCCACCGCACCTGATGTGTCGATATAATTATAAATCGGATGGACTACCCCCGCACTTACTGGCTGTGTTATATTTTGCTGGATTTTCTTCTTCGCATAATTGGCGACAGTCTCTGAAACGATATGCGTAAACAAAATGAAGATACACGTGGAAATAATAAGACGTCGGTCAAAATCACTAAACGTGTTTCCGCCTAAAAATGCGAATTTAGGGTTCGTCCAAGAAATCGTATTAAAACGAAGTAAAAGAACAAATACGGCTACATATAATATAATATTTCGAAATAGGGGGATATACTCAGGAACAGTGTTGTAAAACCCGAGCAATATAATCGCGTAACTCGCGTAAAAGAATAAGTCAATATACTTGTAATACATTGTATATTTACCGAATATAGGTTGAACAACGTCGCGAATCTTGGTCACAATGGCGACAATGAGGTCTTCGGCGGTGTTCTTGATGGTATTCATCGTCTGTCCTTTATAATACACACATAATATTAGTCGAGTGACTGAGTATTATCGTCGTCTACGTGACCGCGGTGGCCGCGATGGCTATCCGGCACATAGAACGACAATAAACGCGCACTCGGGTCCAAAACACCGTCGCAAAAAGGGTGCCGCCAGTAATACGGGATGGTTTCACCGCGCCCTTCATAGATATTCTCAAATACGCGGCGATAATAGAAACTTTCCTTGTCATAGGGTGGATTATGAAGCGAATACAAATGATGCGCCTTATTATTAAACTCGGCATCCGATATAACGCGGTCGGAATACTCTTTAATCATTTGGACCCATGTCCGACCTCCATCCGCGGAACTCACCCCGTCACTGAACGCCTCCTTCCGTCGCCAGAGGACATCATCGGGTAAAAGTCCCGACCCTTGAAACGCCTTACGAAGCAGATATTTCTCCATTTTGTCGTCATTGAACCGCTTGAACCGTGGAGGAATACTCATCACATACCCCAGAAATTCCTTGTCCGCAAACGGCACTCGTGCCTCCAATCCTGCGCCGCTCACGCTTTTATCTGACCGAAGGAGGTCAAAGAATCGGACATCGCGAATCATCCGCTCATTTTCGGAATGGAATTCCGCGTCACTGGGCGCCTTCAAGAATCCGCGGTATGACCCGAAGATTTCATCCGACATATCCCCGCAATAAATAACGACATCTTCGGTTTGCTCTTGGATATACTTGCTGATGAGATAATTGCCGACTGATGCGCGAATTGTCGTGGTACAGTAACTCTCGGTTTGAAAAATGGTTTCATATATCGCCCCCAAGAAATCCCCTTCTTTCAATGATACTTCGTGATGACACGTTCCCAAATACTCGGCCACGCGCCGAGCCCATATCAAATCCACCGACCCCTCCAGCCCGATACTATATGTATTCAGGACAGTACCCGGCGACGTCTTCTTCAACTCTCGCGCTACAATTGCGGTAACGAGGGAACTATCCAGTCCGCCCGATAATAAGCACCCGACCGGTCTCTCGCTCATTAAACGCTTCACGACGGCGGCGGTGAATAACTCGCGAATCTTCGTAAGTATCGCGTATTCGTCTTCGCCTTCGCCCTCGCGTATCGGATAGGAATAATTCACATACGTGTCTTTGAGTTGCGTCTCCAATATCGGGACACCATTGGTCTTCTTTACACTAGAACCTCCGCGGGATGAAATATACGCATAGTCATAATAGGTACGAAATGTCGCACTCCCGTCTACGCTATCCTCCGCGTTATACTCCATATAACATCCCGCCGGAAATTGAACGATTGTATCGCAATGCGAGTGAATGGACTTCAACTCACTAGAAACACACATTGCGTAATGGTCCGGATTCAAGGAAACGCACATCAAATTGGAATGTTCGCCACCAAACCGACCGTCGTGACGCGATACTCCGATAAACAGGGAACGAACCCCCACAGGGTCTCTCGCGACATAGGTCACCCCGCTTTCATAATCATATAACACAAACCCGAAGACGCCATCCAATCTACGCAACGTTTCGTGAATTCCAATCGCGCGATAGAGATGAATAATGATTTCGCAATCAGACCCACTTTGATACTCACTCTCCAATCCGAATTCCGCAATGAGTTCCCGGAAGTTATAGATTTCGCCGTTACAAATCAAGCGGCAGTTTTTAATATAAAAAGGTTGGTCGGACGCCGAGTCCATTCCATTGATAGATAGACGGTGAAACCCCCACACACGCGCATCGTCTTTCAAAAAGACGGATTTGTCCGGACCACGGTGTGAAGATAATATAAAGGATTCTTGTAAGGTCTTCAACTCGGCTAATGCGATGCGCGCGGCGACAGTTTGAAAATAGAAGATGCCGCACATTCGTATGCGATGGACTCCTTGATGGATGATATATATAATATCACCGATATGTGTTTATATGTATTTATTTTCACATTATTATTTATCCAAAGACTAAAAGCAAATCAATAACAATGGAATTTCACGGCGTTGTAAATGGCGCATATTCAAACCACCACGACCGTCTTGGCGAAATCAACCAACGCATCTCCGAGAGAAATATCCCATCAACCGCGCTTCGACCCGCTTTCAATGTCCGCCCCCTTTCATCCAAATACGCAATGATGCCGATTATTGAATCTCGCCCGGTTCCAACGGTAAGCATCCCAGCCTATCAGCAATACACCAGCGAGACAGTATTCAATCCAGGAACTGCGAAGGCGCCGTGGCAGGGATGGGTCGACCGTGTCAATGTAGAATCATCCCTGCGAAACCAATTCTTCGCACTTCAACGCAATGACGCCGCAGTATACGTGCCGAATTCAACCAGCGACCTCTACCAAGTTCAAGTCGACTCTCGTGAAGTAGACCAACCAAATCCGTATTTGTTTGACAATGGTGCCACGAATTTCGCGCCGATGAATCCCAACCCGAATGGTTTAGGCAAACTCACGTTCGAGAATTCTACGCGGTTTCAACTTCGCACGCTGGATTGTACCTATGACGGGTTCTGTACCGGTGAAGGCGGCCCCGTTATTGAACCTGCGACGAATTATATTCCGGAAGAACAACTTAAAAAGAAACAAAAGGAAAGGGAACAAAAGGTTCATATCGCGCATATTGAGGAGGGGTTTTCTGGGAGGTCTGGGACAGAGCGAGAAAAGGAGGGGAGAAAATACCCCACCTATATCCCGCGCGCCACGGCGTCGTCGAATGCGAAGGAGCAACTGACGATGCGAAACCGGACATAAATACAAATCGATGTATTATAACAATAGTGTATGCCGAATTATTGTTCTATACTAACTTATAAAGCTGTATTGAAATGGCTGAAGACATCATCGGCGACGACAGGGACGAGAACCGCAGCGAATGGAGGAGCGACTTCAACGAACTGACATTGAGTGTGATGGCGAACCGTAACCGATATGACAAATGTAAAAAATCGATGGCGAATACATCCGACGCAGCTGCCGAGTTGTTTTGTAAAGAAAAGACGTATTATAAAGACCGTATATTGGCAATGACGAGTGGCCTTTTTGACGAACGATGCGAAAACGACGAAATCAACCGCGCGCATCAGGAATATTTGAAATCGTGTATTGAGTATTTGAAGTGGAATGATATCACGGAGATGGTGGAGGATGATACGCGGACGGAAGAATCCCGTAATAACGTGGTCGGGGATGCACGACAGGATTTACAGCGGAAAATACAAGAGACGGATGTTGCGCCCGCCGCGCCCGCCGCGCCCGCCGCGCCCGCGACTGCGCCCGAGTCACCGCCCACGTCACCTCCCGCGTCCAACACTATTTTATCCTTCGCAAACAAAATGTGTATTCGAAAAAAAACAATGGACGATTTTATTGTATTGAAACCCTCCTCTGGAAATACGGACGAAGAAATTAAAGCGCGACTACCCAAAGTCCGGGATTATCACAGCGAGATATTGAAGCGGACGGCGGCGACGGCGACGACGACGACGACTCTACAAGATGAGAAGCGCCGAATTGATAACTGATTCAGTATACGACGGCCCAATCGCGGACGTAGGGTCGCGCCAATAATTCCGCGACGGGATGAGATTGAACGCTTTAAATCCATTTACGGTATCGCTCGATGTATTGTCGTGGAATAGATGATTGATGTCATAATACGATGATTCGGAGTCGAATGCGGTTTGCGCGAATTCCTCTTTGGATGTGGTGATTCCTACGATGTCGTCTTGGATAAAGTAGTCGTATTCATTGGAAGGGACCATCATCGTCATAACATAATTCACAACCGACTCGTTCACGTAGGTTGTGTATTTCATCTGAACGGTGTTAACTGGCGCAGGATAGCCGGTGGCGGTGGCGGTGGCGGTGCGCGCGTCGTCAGCCGTTTCAGGGAAACAATTTGAAATGATGCTATACACGTGATACAACCGCGATGTTTTGTCGTAGGTAATGTAGGCCGACCTGTAATGAAGAGTTCTATCGATGTTGAAAACGTTGATACAATACATGTATTGCGTAATGGGGCGCATCGGATTCAAGCATATACATCCGACGAATTGTGGTCGTCTATCTACGTCGTCTTGTAAATCCACAAGTGCTTCCGTCGCGTCATATTCCTCATCCTCCGGGGCGGCCACAACAACCGCGCGCGACGGCGGTTTCGCGACCGGAGAGTATATTTTATATGTCCTGGTGCTAGAATCCAGAAAAGATGGCGTCGTCAATATTTTAACACGGCGGGAATGACGGTCACTGCGGTCGCTGCGGTGGGAGGTGGCCTCGGCTTCAACGGCGGCGGCAACGGTCCTCTTATATGAACGTGTTTTTACAACCATTACGACGATAAACGAAATGCGATACAATTATCACAAATAAAATATAAACGGTTCAATTTTTTATGAGGTAGTAATATAAGTTTAGTATTCTATTCGTTAACACGTTATGACTCAAAAAGAATTCAAAGCGGTGAGTTGTGCGCCAAAAGACGAGACGGACCCCGACATCAATGAAACCAAGGATTTCTCGTGTTATTCGTCAAAATCTCTCGACAAACTAAAACTACTCTGGAATAAACGCCACCCAGACCAGAAAATCGAGGACACCGACCCGCGCGCGATATGGTCCGCACTCAAAAACAATATGAACCAAGTGTGTCAACAAGAGGCGTGTTGGCTGCGCCAGAATTTCGCATCTGCTGGAATGGACGATGAGATGCTTCATTATACATTCGCGCCGCAAGCTCCGAAAGAATGGAAGAAGAATATCCACGAGTGGTTGTCCAGTATTGATATCGCGAATTCATTGAAGCAATACGAACACGCAGTCCCGTCGTTTCTTTTCATTGGTCCGTCGCCGGTGGATTTCGACGAAGTCCTGGACGACGGTGAATGTGTCTGGAATGAATTATGTAAATTTGATATTATGAAACACGTGAAAAATGGAAAGCCGAAAATCGGCGTGGTTTTCAATACTGACCCACACGATAAACCAGGCGAACATTGGGTCTCCCTATTTATTGATGTGCGCGCGCGAGTAATCTTCTTCTTTGATAGCACGGGCGACCCACCCCAGCGGAGAATACGCAAATTTATGAAGATGGTGCGGGAGCAAGGGGAGGCCAACGGAATTCCATTCAAGGAGTATATCAACGATATCCATCATCAGAAAAACGATTCGGAATGCGGGGTATATTGTATATTTATGTGTATCCATATGCTGCTGGGGAAAATGACCGTCCACGATTTCCTGGATAAGAAGAAGAAGTTGACGGATAAGTATATGCAGCGGTTTAGACGGAAGTTTTTTAATGTGGATGAGAAGGTGCCGACGCCGAATGTTGACTTTTAACCTCCGCACGGCCTGACGGCCGTGCTTTACTATAAATTATATAAACCCACATTATGATTGTTTATATAATGTCATCTCTCGTATCCCAAGAAAACAAGGAACTTCTCTGGTCGTTATTGGCGGAAGAAGGGCTCTTCGACGGCATCCCCGAAAATGTAACTCCCGAAGAAATCAAACACGTGTTCGAGAGAATCCTCAAAAATCTCTCGGCGACTATCCCGTCGCTCCACGCCGCCAAGCTGAAAGAACTCCACCACGCGAAACATCACGCCATCGCCGAAGAGGACTACGACGCCGCGAAGAAACTCCGCGCCACTATCGACGAAATGGAGGCGCCACTCGCGCGATTAGAGAAACTGGAGGCGCGCAAGGTCCTCGCAATCCAGGCGGAGGATTATGAAGCCGCCAAGCAAATTAAAATGGAGATAGACCGGATTCGTGCCGCCTCGTTTTCTCTCAAAGAACTGAATAAGATTGCGATTGAATCTCTCGCCGTGAATATTCCGAAACTCGCGAGAGATATCAGCGCGTTGAAAACGCAAGGGACTGCGCCTCCGTCGTCTCACCGGGGGGGATTTCAGCACACCAATAATACTAATACTAATACTCCCGCACATCACGCGAACCCGAAAGAAATCTATAACGCCGAGGACTTCCAATATCAAAAGCGCCAGGAAGTCGAAATGAAGATGCGAGAGAAAGAGGCGGAGATGCGGTCATATTTTGAAGTTCCACGGCCAAAAGAGATAGACTTTTCTGATATTCCGAGAGATGGTCGGCCGGTAATGCGTTTGAAGGCGGCGCCTGATGCGCGGGGGCGGCGGCGGGACGACGACGGCGACGATGACGGCGACAGCCCCCTCGCAGCTGACGGCGATGATATGGATAAACTAATCGCCGAGAGAATTGCGGCACGTCAACGGGATATGGACGAAATCACCGAGAGAATAAAAGCATCGATGCCGCCAGAAGAGCAGCGTAGGCAGCCGCAGCAGTCGCCTGCTGAATATAACCCAAATGACATCACACCTACTGCGATACCTGCTACGACAACACCACCCCCCGCATTACAAAGTATGGATACGCGCAAGGTACCTGAAGATATACGGAAGGTCCGATTTCAGGAAGAAGATACGGTCTTTCTGAAACTAAAAAGGAAGCCGATGGTGGAGGACTAACTTCCTTTTTTGATAAAAATCATTGCGTTTTTTTGATAAAATCATTGTCGTTTTTTTTATCAAAAACCGTGTCGTTTTTTTTTTGATAAAATCATTGCGCCGCCATCCTAAAGGCCTGCTTGCTCCATTCTTTTTATCAAAAACCGTGTCGTTTTTTTTTTGATAAAATCATTGCGCCGCCGGCCTAAAGGCCTACTTGCTCCATTCTTTTTATCAAAAACATCGCCGTGTCGTGTCGTATGCGCTATAACATCATTTTCGGAATAGAAGACGATTTTTGCTTCTTTTGACAAAAATGATGGAGCGGGGAGGGGGGCGTCCTGCCCCCCCCGGAGCAAACATTTTTATTAAAAGAAGTCGACCCTAGCCTGCTCCACCGCCCCCGTCCTGGGGTCCGCCGGTATTATCGTGCGCCGCCCTCTCTCCACCAAATTCCCCATCTTATATAGTTCCATGTCATAAATGATATGCGTGTCGGGATCTTCCGCATATTCTTTTCCAGACACCACCAATTTACGCAATCGAATCTTTTTCTCGCTTTCGTTCAATTTCCGCGTCTTATCATCCACCTCTCCCGCAATATTGGGCTGGTATGCGAGTTTTTCTTCATCCGCCCCCACACCAAACGAGTAGCATTGTAGGCGCTCCTTACTATCGGCATTGGCGTGAATCATACAATCAAACGACGACTCCTTCACAGCCGTCAATATCTGGCGTGTAACCCGTTCCTTGATATTTGATATCTCGTAAAGCGACTGGTCGGTGCTCATCGGCGTCGTCCCGTCCGTCTTGCTCTTGTCTTGCATCCGAATATTCAGCGACTCGTCGTTGTCCGACGCCATTTGACGCGCGGTAAATCGCATCAAATAAAGAAACACATCCACTGTTCGCAGTTCTTCCGGTAAGTCAATATGGCTACAAATACGACGAGCGCGGCCAATAATCTGTTCCGTGCGCACCGGGTGCCAGTAAGGCTCCGTGATATGAACATAGCGCACATTACGCAGATTAATACCCTCCGCACCCGACGCGGTAATCATCAGGATTTTTATCACCTCGCCATACATATTATTCGTGAAACGTGTCGACAGTTGTTCGACGATAGACTTGGGCACATTCTTCCATTTGCTATTGAAGATATTGCGGATGATTTCCTTCTCCTCCGCCGTTTCTGTGCCTGTATACAGCGCGAAACACGGGCGTTCTTGTTCTTCAGGTGTCATATCGATAGTCCAGTCTCCGGTGGATGACTTATGTATTTTGAATTGAGAGAAACCGTTTGCTTCCAATATGAGTTTAATAATACCGATACCTTCTAATGTGCGGAACTGGCTATAGACAAGATGGAGGCCGACGTGTTGTTTATCCAGGATATTGTGTAATAAATGGAGGAATTTGGGGCTATACGTAGTGAGTTCTTCGGGAATCAGGAAACTGCCTGCGCTTACTTTAAGGTCGCGAATCGCTTTCGTAATCGCGGCTTGGTATTGCGCGACATATTCTTTTTTACCACTGCTCGCTGCCGGTGGTGGTGTTGATTTCTTACCCGCCATCACCGCGGCCACTGCGTCAGAGTGTTCGCCTGTAATCACCATTTCGGAGTCATCTTCGTCGCTGTCCTCGCCGCCGCCGGCGTCACCGTCCAACATTCCCTCGTCCATTGCGGCGACCCCTTCTTCGCCTCCCGCCGCCGCCGCCGCCGCGCCTTTCGGTTTACGCCCACGTTTCGGTGCGCCCGACGCACCCGCACCCCCCGTTTCCATCGCCCGCGCAATTCGCGCAGCCAACATTTCCGCAGTCTCGTGGGCATCGCCCATCACACCCGCATCCGGCGCACTTCCCATTGCGGCGGATTTCTCTAATTCACTCGCAGCAGTTACATCATCGCCCGGGAGGGGACGGCGAATCGATGGCGGGAAAACAAAATTACAAAAAGCGCGGGAAAAAATACGATACGTGGACGAAACATCGTCGTAGATACCGTCGCCGTCGCCGCTACCGCTCTTCTTGCCCGCCGTCGCCGCTGCGCCACGTTTCTTCGCCTTCTTCTTCATATCGGATTCCTGTTTGCGTTCCAGGTCGCGCACCCGCGAGTAAATCGCGAACTGATAATCGCTCATTTCAACTTCAACCAAATGAAAATTCGTTGCGGAGTCATATATCGGCAATAATTTTTCCTGGGCGCTGCGGAAATACGAAGTAAGACCCAGAATACGACGAATGAAGAGATCGCGGTTCTTGAACTCTAATGTCGCAGGGTCAATAAAAAACCCGTTGAATTCATCCAATTTATCTGGGAGAGCGGTAAAGGGGGCTTGTTTGTTTGTAGATGCGGATATCACCGAGATTCCATTCTCGCGCAGTTTCTGGACGATGGCGCGTTCAAATGCGGCGTCCGAGAGAAGACCGTTTTCGGTAGATGTCGTATCCACGACTGCGATACTCGCTGCTGCTGCGCCTGCGCCTGCGCCCTCCCCCGCCGCCGTCGACGCCGCAGGGTCACCCCGTCGAATAACCCCCCGATATTTCGAGCTCACGGCATCATAATCGCGGACAAACCCAAACGGATTCCGCGTAATTGTTAATTTTTTGGTGCGGGTATTATAGTCCATATAGTCAAATGAAAGGCCGATTCCCTTTGCGAAACCGGCACCCGACCCCTTCGCCCGACCTGATGTCGCCACCGGACCCGCGAGACCAAACATCGTCTTAAATGAATCCAGGGTTAGACGACCACTGCTGCTGCTGCCCGCGGCGCCTGCGCCCGCTCCGCCTTCGCTGACCGTGAAGACCCAGTTATCAATATTGCCGCGGAGGATATTAAACAACACCGCAATTTCATTCGGATAGTTGATAATAGGCGTCCCCGTCAATAAAACAACTTTCGCGTTCTGCGCCGACAACAAAAAGTTGTATAAGCGATACGCCATCGAGGTCGCACGTTTCAGTTTATTCACGATACGACTTACAAAGTTGTGCGCCTCGTCAATCACAATGACCGCATTATCAAACGGATTGCGCGTATACCCGTCCGTCATACTCTTTAATTTCTCGGCACGAAGACCGTTGTAATTAATAAAGTCGTATTTGGTGTTAATCATTTCGTCGATTTGGCGGTCCACGCGCACACGCTGACTTGGAGTGAGTTCCGTTTCATAATTACTGGGTTTGGTGACATTTACCATCCACGCACCCCCATTTGCGCGGACGAATTTATCATCGGGGAACATCAGGATTTGCGATAATACGTGCGTGAGTTCGGCGTTGCCGCGCGATTCAATAAACTCCCAATACTGATTCTTCTTATACATCAAGTCACCGCATTTTGACTTCATTTCTTCAATGTAGTTCATACGAAGCGACGCGGGAGTCATCACGATAATACGCTTAAATGTCTTCAGGCCCTCTGCGATGGCGATGGAGGAGCAAGTTTTGCCACTACCAAGTCCGTGGAAGAGAAGAAGACCGCGGTAAGGCGAATAAATATTCAGGTAGTCGCGGACGATTTTCTGGTGGGTGAGGAGTGCGACAGATGCGGAGTCATCACCGCCATAAAGCGACTCGCACGATATGTCGTGTTCGCCGGAAGTGAGTTCGTCGCGATACGGGCGGAACAGCGCATTAATATACTGGATGAATTTGGCGCGATTATTCATATAAAACTCGGATGCTTGGACTTGCGGAAGTGGGCGCGGGGCGGGGAGTCGCGTTGTCACGATGGTATCACCCACTTTATATGCTGCGATATTTACCGTAGAATCTTCGCGTTCCTTGATTTTCTTGACGGCGGCTTTTACGCCAACAGTGGCGGCGCTTACAGAACCGGACGCGGCGACGGCGGCGCCTTTTGGCTTTGGACGGATAACACGTTTCTTCGGGGCGACACCCTCCTCCTCGGCCTCCGCGGCGGCGCCTGTGGCTGGCGCCTCCTCCACGGCCGCAGGCCGTATCTCTTCAAAATCCTCTGGCTCATTTGCCTCTGCGATTGCCAAGGCGGCCGACGCTTTCGTCTGTTTGACAACTTCGTCGGATGGTAAAATCGCGCGCTTTTGTAATTTCACAACGGCTGGCGCTGTCGCTGCCTCTCCCTCTCCCTCTCCCTCTCCCTCTGCCTCCACCGCCCTCGCAGGTTGACCCGATACGAACTTATTAGAAAAAGAAGGAGGTTGTAACGGAATCACACCAGGGCCTATGCGCGCCCCCCTTATTTTTGCCATAATTGCGTTTCGGTCAAAATCTACAGTATGTCTTTTATCAACAACAAAAACTCCCGCCTCCGCCGGCGCTTCTACGCTGCCTGCCTCCACGCCGCCCGCCTCCGCCTCCACGCCCTCCACCGGCAATTCCGCCTCTTTTTCACGGAGGGTTGGTTCATTTCCGGTGACATTTCGCGGCTTCTTTACTAGGTTACGGGGTAATTTACGAGAAAAATGGATAACAACGCCTTCTTCCGCCGACGACGATGCCCGCAATACCGGGCGTTGCTTCAAATTCGTTAAAACACTCATATTGCCGGCAATATTACTAACATATACCATTATATTTATTTCGCAATCCGCGCGATTTGTTTAATCGCCATTTCGCACGTGATTTGCTCGGCCTTCTTCTTGATTTTATGCGTAGCGCGCGCAAAGAAGATGAACGCTTTCCCGCCCTTCTCATCGCAAATCCGATGAACACCCGCAAATCCATCCACCAACGAGTCAAATCGAATCGCCGCCGATGGCTGCGCAATGACCTCGTGTAACGGTTGTCCTAAACATAAATACAACCCCATTTCATACCCACCCTCCGTGTCCCGCGACAATTCGATATAGTCTGGCGTCGTCTTAAACTCCTTCTGAATCTTCACCTGAAGAATATTCTTGTAATTGTCGTCATTTTTGATGAGGTTCGTCCAGTCAATGTGTCGCTCAAACACTGCCTCAATGAAGATTTTCGCGATTTGGAATCCTGGCCCACACGTAAACACTTTCTCAAACCACTTATCGTCATCGTGAATCGATACGCGGTTGAAATCCAGAAACAGCGCGCCAATAAACGCTTCAAACAAGCACCCCAATTTCTTCAGATTGGTTCTCGTCTTCTTTTCCTCCGAGTGTTTAGAAATAATGAACCACCGATGAAGTCCCATCTCTAGCGCGAATTTGCCGATGGTTTCATTTTTGACGATGGCGATTTTCTTCTCGGTCATAAACCCCTCATTCTCTTTAGGAAAACGGCAGTAGAGGTAGTATTTCGTGATACATTCGAGCACACCATCCCCGACGAATTCGAGGCGCTCGTTGGATTTCTGATGAAGCGGCATTGCGCCGTCGGGACGGTCCATAAATGTTATATTTTCTAGTTCATTTAGTGCTTTAGGGCGTTTGGTATAAGAACGGTGGACAAATGCGCGCCGATAGAGTTCAAAATTGTGGACTTGGGAAGGCACGCCGTATCGCGTAAGAATACCTTCCACGTCGGCCAAGGAGACCTCCACATTTTCAGTATTATACGGGTTGAAGACATACCGGTCGCCATCTACGCGTATAATGTCGTCGTCGTTGTATATATTCTTGCCGGTTCGCGAGCTTTCTCCTGCGGGCTCGCATTCGCCGTCCCCGCCGTCGGCGATATTTAGAAGTATATTCTCGTTTTCCGAACTATCTGCGTCTGATCCGCCACCGCCACCATTGCCGCCATTGCCGCCATTGCCGCCACTACTACGAAGACGAAACATTATGATGAAATACCGATGATATTGTATGAGCCATTGTATTTAAGCAAAATCCAATCAATTTTTTATATCGGTATTATTTATAATTCAGTATTACAAAATGGTGTTAAGTGGTGGCAAGAAAATTTCTAGTATTCGTTCTCTCACGAACAAGGGCTGCCATTTCGGCAGTATGCCCGGTTCCGCCCCCAAGATTGGTCGTGGCAGCTGGACGTCAACGGCTTACCGCCAAAACGGTTTAACCTGCGACTGCTTGGCAAAGATTCGCTTCGCGACATGCGCCGAGCAGTATGCGTATTTGAAGGAGAAGAACCTTATCTTCAACTGCAAGCTTACGGGTGGTGTGGGTAGGCAGCCATTTGTCAAGAACTGCGCTCCGGCCAAGATTTAAACTTTATTTATTTATTTATTTATTTATACAATAATTATATAACTAACGATAATTATGGTAAACAGCGGAGTTGCAAGACGTGTGCTCACGACAGGGTCTACGAACGGTATTCATACCGACACGAGAAATGGCGGCGGCGATAAGAAGGGCGGCGCACCCTCCTCTGGGACGGGCCAGATGCGTAGCTTCGCGATGCGGAATACCATCACCGAAACCGCGAAGAATAAGGACTTTGTATTTAAGTTCATCGAGAGATTGAGCCCGGCGCGTCATTCTGGTCCGAAGTTATAAGGGCGTGCTATAAGGGCATAAACACTTCATTATATGGTTATGTATTGACGCGATATAATGTTAATTAAAATAGACTGCCGAGAGAGAGAACTGCTGGAATGGATGACGCCGCCCGCCAGCGCCGCCGCCAGCGCCACCGCCACACCCCCAGCGGACCATTACCTAATGGATTTAGGGGATGGGATGATGATGAAGGTCCCGATTCCGACGACAAAGCGGAAATCTCTCGGCACGCCTACTTCCAAAACGATTCGGCCGCCTCTTCTCCACGAAATCAAATCTGAGAGATTACCTTTAGGCGATATTATTCTCCACGACCCGGGACAAGGACAAGGACAAGGACGCGATATCGTCCTTTTTGAAAGAAAGTCGCTGAACGACCTCGCCGCGAGTATCCAAGATGGGCGGTATAAAGAACAATCCTTCCGACTCATCGAAAATGCCACCGCCACGGGATTTCACACCCACAATATCGTATACATCATTGAGGGTGACCTGACACAATACGAAGCAAAGCGCAATAAAAACAACCGGATAACAAAGACGGCGCTTCTAAGCGCAATGGTGTCGCTTATGTATTATAAGGGGTTCTCGGTAGTCCGCACGATGAATTTAGGCGAAACAGCGGACTTTATTCTCCATTTTGCGGACAAGGTGGCGAAGGAGAGCGCCGATGGTGCGACCCCGGCGTATACGCACGCACACGCACACGCACCACCACCGCATCATAACGTGACGGACACGCACACCGCCACAGCGCAAGCATATAGCGAGGTCGCCGCCAAGAAAGAGAAGCGGGACTATATCACACGAGAGAATATAGGGGAGATTATGCTTTCACAGGTGCCGGGGGTGAGTCCGAAGGTAGCGTCAGCGATTCTGGCGAAATATGGCGGTTCTATTTACGAGTGTTTAGGAGATTTACATCGGAAAATCAACGATTATGAAGAGAGTCTGTCGCCGGAAATGTCGCCGCCGTCGCCGGTTTTGGCATTGGCATTAGAATTAGCAGGGGCGACGGAGACTACGCGGACACAAGACGCACAGACGCAGACACCAATGAATAAGAACAAACTGAAACACGTATCGGAGTGCTTTAAGGACGTGACGATGGACGGAAAACGGGGTATTGGAAAGGCGACGATAGAAAAGTTGACTTATTTTTTATCGTGATAGTGTAGTAGGCGGGTTTGATAATATTATAGAAATAGATGTTTAAAGCAAAAAGAAAAGGAACAGGAAAATCATCACCAGGAGGAGCAGCAAGTTTTGCCCCCAACCCCGATGTCGCCGAGGGACGGAGACTCGGTTTTAATGAGGCTGCTGCCATAAACTTATCAGATTTTGACACTAAAATATTTTATATGTATCGTGAAGTTATTATATCACTACTTATAAGTTTCCCACAAGATCGCGTAAGTGATTTTTTGTTTGGCGCACCAATAAATACAAACGCAGCCGCATTAAAAAAAATGTTCAAAAAAGATGGAGAAATAAAGACAACCGTTTTTGATAAGGTAGTATGGTTTTCATATAATGCTAGAAATTATGCGAATGGTAATTATAATGATGTTTTTTTTAGTTTATATCCGGCGGATGGTAACTTTTTAAGTACGGTGAACCAAGACACATTCCCCATTGAATTGGCGTCTCAATCAATTTCATTAATATTATGTCGTTATTTGTTTACAGTATTTAAAACAATTCAGGTCCGCCAAAAATCCCACCCATCAGGGGGTGGTAAAGGAAAAGCAAAAAAAAGTAATAAGTCTAATATTTCGGACACATTAGATTCAGCCGAAATGGCTAATTTGATCACCAATGCCAATAATAGCGTTGACGTTATATCAAGCAATTGCGAACTTTTTGAGAATGCTTTGTTTGACGACAAAGTTGTCGATGATGATGGAAAACTAACAGAGTCATCATATAATGATAACATTAAAAATATTAATGATGCCATGATAACAACAAATCAACAGTTGATTGATGAAATAACTAGTAAATTAGCGACCTCCACCCCAGAACGGCGTTCTTGCTCCAGGCTTGTTGAACAAAAAGCGGCAGCAGATGCTTTTACTGCTGAAGAAGCCAAAAAAGCAGAAGCTGATCGAGAACGTAAAGAACAAGAACGATTAGCATTAATTATTGAAACAAAAAAACAAATGGATGCGGCGTTAGCTGCCGCGGGACAAGATTATGCCAATATTACCGTGATAGTCCAAACGCATTTTTCGAAAGATACAGGTGAATACTATTTAACAACTACTGATGCCGAGTTTTTAACTTATCTTGCAAAAACATCGTGTACGTTAACCAAGGGTTCATTCAATATGTTACTAACTCATAACATAAATGATAAGTCTACAGTTGCTGGGTTTTTCGCAAGACTAGGTTTATTACAAAAATCTGTTTCTGCTAGAAAACCAGCAGAGGATGAGGAGGAGGATGAGGAGGAGGTGGGTAACGGCGGTGGCCGAGGCAAAAATATACTTCATCAAAAAGGTGGTGCCGTAATTTTACCAGAAGGGTTTCGTCAAATTGGTCTAAGACTTGCTATAGAAGGAATCGGCGCAGCGAACCAATGCTTTAAGGCAGTGGGCGCAATAAAAGATATTCCAAGAATAAGATGCTATATTTGTGGTGAATTATGGTTACCTGCTCAAAAAACAATGGAATGCGAACACATATTTTGCGTAGGATTAGCCGCACAGTATTTTGGTCTATTACGTTCAAGTGATTTTTCTGAAAACCAGAAATTAGTCCTGTCAATATTATACGCGTGGGCTCATAGATGCTGCAATCAATTAAAATCAAATTTATCATTTATGAAATTTAAGAATGATCCAAATGATGGATTTGTATTTCACGAGAAGAATGCTATTGAATTATTGAACAACATTTATGGTAATCACTCTTTTGATTGTGATAGTGTTAATGGATCTATTTCAAAAACTTTTGGCAAAAACAAAAAAAGTTTCACAGAAACTAGAAGAGGTTTCACAGAAACTAGAAAAGTAGTTTTGAGTAAATATTGTAGGCCGTTAATAAGTGAAATAAATAATGTGCGTGCACAATTGTTTTTTGGTAATGCTGCCTTATTTTCATTTATGGGCATTTTAAAAATAGCAGCAACTTCTCTTGTATTATTTACCGGGCTTGACCATGATAGCCTGGCAATAAAATCAAAGGATATGACTTCGTTACTTAGTTTATTTAATGAAGATATCAAAGTAGAGGCACGCAAGATCAGTAAAAATCCATGGAAAAGAGGAAGAGCAGGAGGAAAGAGACAACTACAATTCGGGGGGACACTAGGTCAAGATTTAGAACACAGTTATGTTATAAATGTGATTTCATTACTGAAATGGAATATAGAGAGTAGTAAACAACAACCAGTAGAAGAAGAAGAAGAAGAAGAAGTAGAACAACACAGCCCCGTGAGTGTAGAGACCAGGACCGCTTTTGTGAAATTTTTGAATGAAGGTAATATTGAATTAACCCAAGGGAACGTGGAGATTCCTATAAACAGTGACGCTAAAATGCTGAATGAAATAGTGAGAATCAACTGGAAACAACCGACAGGTAGTTGGAATTTCAGTGTTAAAGGCCGTCCGGATGACGGCCAACATCATAGTATATCAAGTCATATAACCTTGAAGAATGTGATGGAAACAATGGGGTTAAGTACTGAAGATGTAGTTGAGATAATTTGTACTCCTTCAGGTCCTCCTTCAGTTCATCCTTCAGTTCCTCCTTTAGTTCCTCCTCCTCCGCATATTCTAACCGATAAATTAGTATTTAAGTTATTAGCACACACTCATGCGATGAATACACATACAATACCTAATGCGTTAATTAATCTCGCAAATAGGGAGGCTATGATGACTGCTATCGCAGAAATTACAAATAATTATTGGAGAGTTGTTGCCCACGAAACAGGAATCACGAAAAAACAAGCATCTGTATTACAATTATTAGTATTAATAATACCCGACACCATACACGACCGACTAGATATTCAGAGTACAATTAATACCCATTATTTAGAAGAATATAAACAACTTGTTGATTTTGTTTGCGTTCAACCATTAACACCCCGTGATATGAATAAATTTTGTAGATTATGTCTTATTTTGTGTCCGGGGGAAATCGTCACTAATCCAGAAGAACTACGCGTAAAGTTTTTGAAAGAATTGCACGAAGATATTTTATTATTTGTTAGTTCCGATCATATAACAGAGTTCGCAAGTCTTAAAGACAAAATCAAACCCAAGTCCGAGTCCAAGTCCGAAAAACATGTTCCCATTGATAGATGTTTTGTGTTTCCTACTGACAAAGAATTAAAAGATAAAGAGTCAGCTGAAGAGTCAGATGAAGAAGGACAATATTCCCGTGAAAAAAAAGTATCCAAGTTACCGGCGGGCGACATTGTATACCTCGAAACGAAAAATAACAGAATACGCAATTTATTAATTGTCATAGGTGGTGTTTATTTGAAGGATGGAAATCTGAAAGATTTAAATCGTATGATGTACGGTTTTATGGAAAAATTCCCGAATTTCACTGAAAATTTTTACAAAATGCTTGAAGACAGCGGCTTGCGCGGTTTGCCCGAGGATCCCCATATTTTTATATACTTAATAAATCTTCTAATAGAACAACTACCTGACAGTAATGATATATTGAATAGTATATTTGGTAGATTCTTGGTAGAAAAATTTATGCTATATAAATCCGAATCCCCATTATCACCATTACCAATGGACAGCCCTGTTGAGAGTCCAGGTCCAGGTTATTATACAACTGATTCTCCCAAATCTCAACAAGATAGCTTACAACATTTATCACCAACACGTCATCCGCCTCCACATATGGATATCTCACCAGAAATAGCAAAGCGTATTATAGAATTATCGCTAGATCTTATATCATTAGATTCTGACACTTGCATATTTGATAATACAAACCTCCAAGAATATCTTGTTTATTTTAATTATATAGTTCTTGAATATATAGTTCTTGAATATAATCACCAAGTTATTCTACGTAGAAATGAACCATATCAAGATGCGATAGATTATCTTTTAAGGTATGGTTCTAATATACACGGCGGTAGCAAAAGAAATAAAAAAAAATTAACAAAGCGCATCCTAGCTCAACGCCGACTTTATAAACAATATAGTAAAAAGAAACGAAATACATCATCAAATAAAAGAAAGAAACGTGTATCCATCAAACATAAAAGGTCACGAACGAAATACCGCGATACCCGAAAACGACGTAAGTAGGAGAATAAATAATATATTACTATTTCAGTAGTATATTATTTTTCATTATATCCAATCCAATGACCGAAGACACCACCGACACCCTCGCCAAATACGTAGTTTTAGGCATATTCCTCATTCTCGCTCTCGTCGCCATCCAGTATATTTTCCGCAATCAGCTCGGAATGATTGAAGGTCTCGCGAACCGGAAATCCAATAAAGGCAACTCCGACCCCCTCGAAGACGAAAATGACGGCGATATCATCACCATCGCCAAGCGCCAGGAAGAGCTTACAACGAAGACGCAGAAATCGCTGAATATGGATTCGCATTACACCCATTACAACAAAATCATCGATAATATGGACACGTGGGTCAACGCCAAAATCGTGAATTCTCTCAAGAATGTCTCTCGGGAAGTCCACGGGGAAGGAAAAATGGAAGATATCATTCGGCATATGAACGAATTGAACACGATGAATAAATTCAAGGTGACGCTGGAGGAGTGTGCGAGGTATATCGATTCCTCGTGAAAAGGTCGTTGCGCGCCGTCGCGACGGAGTCGCTCGGGTGCTCCACTCCTTTTCACTCGGGTTTCTCCTAAGGAAGGCGTTGCGAATCACTTCGTTCATCTCCACTATTCCTTACTCGGGTTTCTCTCTCGTCCGATTATTGCGCTTCACCCCGTTTCGCTCCATAACTCCCTCGTTCGTATCTTTCGCTATTGTGTTCCTCAGTCCTACGTCGGGTTCATTAAGCGAAGCCTGATCGACGAAGTAATGGAACGACCGTTCGGCTCTGTTGCGAGGAAGCGCAATTACGTAGGAGAGAAGGATACATAATATCAATTTATGTGAATTATTATGTATCAATTTTGTCGCTTCACACACACATACCGAGTTTACGCCGTTCTACGCGCCCTCCCTATTTCCACATCCTTCCCCCGCCCCCGCGTCACCGCATCCCCCGTATATCTCGCGCTCCTATATTTCTCGTTCGCCGCCGGCACCTTCATCGGCACCATCGCAGAAGTATCTGACCGCGCGGCATCAGGGCGTGTCCTGTCCACGTATACACCCGACGCAACCGCCGATTCAGAGTAGCGAATACCGCCCCAGTTCGCATCCATCGGGTTGTCGCTATATTTCGACGTGATTTCCTTCTCGCGAAATGCCGCATCCTGTGGCGTATAATCCCCCATATTGAAATTCAGCGGGTCAAACCCGTCATACATCTGGTTATTGAACGGCGGATTATCGCGGGAAGCATCCATCATTTGGACGAGTGCGGCGGGTGCGGGGGAATAAGGCATATTTGGCGACAGTCCGCCTTGTAAATCCGTCGGGGAAGGCCGCATCTTGTATACGGCGTTGCCTTGCGCGTCATACGAAAACTGTAAGAACAAAACGGGGCAACGAATACCGCGGCCCTGTAACCAGTCCATAAACTCTGAATAATCGTCTAAACTCTTAAACCGGATAGGGTTGACACCTGGGACTTTCTCCACTTTTGAATTGTAGAGGAAGATTTCACTGCCGTGTTGAATCAAAATATTCGGGCATCGGTCGGTATTCGCGGTAGCGACGTCGCCACCGACGCCGCCATCAAACCCTTCCACATCGTCACCGCTACTCACCACCTGTGTCGCCGCCGCAGTCGTTTTCCGCAATTTTTGCGCTTCTTGTGCGTCGGGTTCGATACTCACAAACCCCTCCGGAAGAGTAGCTTTCGATGGCGTCCTTGATGTGATATATGCGCCCAACAAGAAGAACGCAATAATTATAACAGGTAAAACCCTCTGTACTTTGACGATTCCCGCCAATATAGTCGCCTCTTTCATCAACATCGCCGCGTTTTCGCCGATGTATTTCATAATGGATTTCATTAATGTATATACTACGAGGATAATATTATCCCAGTGATAATATTATCCCAGTGATAATATTATCCCAGTGATAATATTATCCCAGTGATAATATTATCCCAGTGTAATACAAGAAACAATGATTGAAATCATCGACGTTAAAAAGCGCAAACACCTCAATAAATTAAATGCCGCCGCAAAACAAGCACACGACCACCCCGATACGCACGGCCTCCTCGTGAAAATATACGCCGACTGGTGCGGGCATTGTCGGGATATGACGGACGATTGGAATCGTCTCACCGAAGAACTTAAAGCCGATTATAAATGTAAAAAGCCGGGTTGTGTGCTTACCATCGCGAATATCCGCGCCAAGAATTTAAAACCAAATGACCCCATTATTCAAAACATCAAATACATACCTAAAGATATTAATAGCATTCCGACGATTATGTATGTTTCCAAAGGAGTGCGAGGTTTAGAATATTCGAATGAACGCGTTTATTCAGAAATGTTGAAGTGGGTTGTCGCCCACCCTGATTTCGGATTGGTACGTAAGGACGCGGCGGAGGCGGCGGAGGCAGCAGAGGCTTCAGATTCGCATAAACATATATTGCGCGGTATCACGAAAAAAGCACGAATCAAATTCAAAGAGTTCCACCGCGGAACATTGAAACAGTTTCATAAGGAGATGCGGCGGCAGCATAAGAAAAGTGTAAAGACGCGAATGGCGACACCGGTTGCCACACGGCATCATCGGATGATTCCGGCGTATTTACGCGAAGCATAATAATAATCATATGCGATACGTATGTCATATATTTTTATCTAAATAAATAGTATAATACTACCCACCTAGGCAAGAATGCTGACACAATGCCCGATGGCAACGTTTATATTGATATTGGTGATTATATCTATTTTATTCGACTCGTATACTATTTTTGGTCTGGGAATACTTGAACCTAAAAATAATGTCATCCTAGTCATCACCTTTTTCATTATTATATTATATTCCGTTTTTATGATGTGGTTGGCAAATAAAACGTGCTACAATTTTATATGGGTATCGTGGTTAATCGTCATATACGTCGTATGGAACATCGTTATTTCAATCGTAGTAATAGTAGACCCAAAAGCCCGGGAAGAAGCGAGAAATGAATTTAAACTTATCGAAAAACAGTACCAATAACAATTTTTTATTATCCTATAATATAAGCGCCCTCACAATGCTATCCAACTTCGCAGTTTGCCCACTGGCATCGGTCATTTTGACCTTGGTTATTGTGATCAATATATTGGATATCTATCTCGTCGGATTCCAATTCGCGATTATAGCAACAAATCTCTTGATTTCCGTATTCTTCGTGTGGTTGTCAAATAAGACGTGTGACAGGTATCAGTGGGTGTCCTGGTTGATTACGGCTTACTTCGTGATATGTATCATTGGCGCTATCGCAATCATATCTAACCCAGCGCTGCTCAACCAAAAGGGTATGGAAGAAATCAAAAAGAAGACCGATGAAGCCGGGCGCGTTAAGGCCTAAACACGGACTCACGCGTTAACACGTTCCGTCGTCGTAGTCGTCGTCGACGTCGACAGTTTTAGCGAGAATTCGATTTTCACACGTCGCATAAGCAAATACCATCCAATAATATTCACGAGGATGAGGGCTGCCCTGTAATCCATCGAAAGAACCGTATTTAGAAGAACACTGATATAATTGGTTATTCCCATATACCCAATTATATTCCGTAACAAGTTGTATACCATAAAGACCGCCCAAATATATAACGGAGATACTTCCATTCGCTCACACACACAGACACACAGACGCTTGTATCGTAATAAGCTCTATTATTATCATTCAATTTTATGCCGGTAAAATTGAAATAAAGAATACAGGAAAGGATAAACAACACAAATGAGAAAATTCAAGATAGTCAAGAAGCCCGTCGCACCCGTCGTCGTCGCCGTGCCCGCACCCGATCCCTCCTTATCATTCCGTCTCATCGATTTTCACGTATACGACTGCGTCCCAGATACAAATACGCATTCATCCGCATCAGAAAATAGTGGCGCCGATGAAGACTCCGCCTCGGTTGCGTCGGCTGGTAGCAACAGTGACGGCGGCGCACGACGAGGCGGCCACGTCGCCGCGGCAACAGACACCAACGAATTCCGCATCCAGATGTTCGGCATCAACGAGCAAGGCGAAACCTGCTCCATCTTCGTGGACGATTACCACCCCTTCTTCTACGTCAAGGTCGCAGACCACTGGACCAACGCCACCAAATCCGCATTCATCCGCGACATCAAAAAGAACTTAAAGAGCCGATACTACGAAAACAGTATTCTTGCTGACAAATGCGAAATCGTGGAGAAGCGCAAGCTTTACGGGTTTGACGGGGGAAAGAATCACAAATTCGTCCTCATTGTGTTTAAGAACACGACCGTGATGAACCGCGTGAAGAACTTGTGGTATTGTGACATTATGACCGCGCGAGACGGGAAGACGCGTGTACTGAAACCCGACGGTTACGTCTTCGCAAATACGCACACGACCATCTACGAAGCCAATATTCCGCCCGTGCTGCGTTTCTTCCATATCCAGAAAATCAGCCCCTCTGGCTGGGTAACCTTCTCCACGAAGAAGACGCGGCTTATCGAGAAATATACGACGACGTGTCAATACGAATACCGTCTGTCATTTGAAGACATCATCCCCCAAAATGAGAAAGAGACGGTTGTGCCCTACAAAATATGTAGTTTTGATATTGAAGCCAGTAGTAGTCACGGCGATTTCCCGATTCCTGTGAAGTCGTATAAAAAACTAGCGGCGAATATTGTCGACGCGGCGAATATTGTCGACGCAGCGAATATTGTCGACGCAGATGGGTTCACCGAAGATGACCTAACACATATTATTTACACCGCATTTCAGTATTCATATCAAGGTCGCAGTCCCTACCCGAATATAGATAGAATCTACCCGAAACGACGTCCGAAAGAGGCGGATATGGTGCGATTATGCCGTCTTGTATGTTCCAAGGAACTCCGGCATCTTATCAAGCAGGAGGTTGTCGCACAAGAAAATACGATAGAGCAGATATTCCTTCAAATGGCGGCGACAGCGAAAGAGGAAGCTGCGGCTGCGGCGGAAAAGAACGGCGGCGACGATGACAGCGAGAGCGACGGTGACGGCGACGGCGGCAATGACGCCGAGGAGTCTACTCCGTCAAAGTATAAGAAAACGAGCGCCGCCTCCGCCGCCTCCGCCGCACCCGACCTCTCCGTCAAACTCACCGCACTCCTAAACAATCCGAAACACTCCCGCGAGACCAAAATAACAATTGTGAGCGATACACTGGGGTCAATCTTCCCCAAAGTCGAAGGCGACAAAGTCACATTTATCGGCTCAACATTCGTCAAATACGGCCAAAACGGCAACCGCCCCTACCTCAATCACTGTATCGCCTTGGATACGTGCGACAAGCTAGACGACGAAGTCCCTAATTCGGAGATTGAATCGTATACTACCGAGGCGGATGTATTGCTCGCGTGGACGCGCCTTATCCAGAAAGAGAACCCGGATATTATTATCGGGTATAACATCTTCGGTTTTGATTATCAGTTTATGTTTCGACGCGCAGTAGAGACGGGGTGTTATGAAGAGTTCCTGAAACTGTCGCGGAACCGGGGCGAGTTATGCGCGAATCCGGGGGGCGGTGCGGCCGGTGCGGGCGGCGGCTACGTCAACCCAAATACCGAAATAACCGCCGATAATGTCGCAATAGAGCAAACCAAAATCGCCCTCGCCAGCGGGCAATACGACCTCCATTTCATCAAAATGACGGGGCGTCTCCAAGTGGATGTATACAATTACTTGCGCCGCGATTTCAACCTCTCGTCATATAAATTAGACGACGTCTCTAGTTATTTCATAGGCGACGCCGTGAAGAGCGTAGAATACGACCCCGCCACAGATACGACCCGTATCTCCTCTGGGAATTTACTCGGACTTGAAACAGGAAACTATGTCAAGTTCGAACAGACGAATCATTCCACGGACGTATACAAAGAGGGGCATAAGTTCAAGGTCATCGCCGTCGCCGCGGGCGGGAATTTCACCGTCCAAGGATGCGCGACCCCCGATATGAAAACAATGGTGCGCTGGGGACTCGCCAAAGACGATGTATCACCGCAAGACATTTTCCGGATGACGAATGAAGGCCCACGTGAACGCGCAGTCATCGCGAAATACTGTATTCAGGATTGTAATCTGGTCCACCATCTGATGAACAAAATCGACATCCTCACCGGTTATACCGAGATGGCGAAAATCTGTAGTGTCCCCATCAGTTTCCTCGTAATGCGCGGTCAAGGCATCAAACTCACGAGTTATGTCGCGATGAAGTGCCGTGAGATGAATACGCTGATGCCCGTAATAGACAAAGACCGCAGTGAGTCGGGATATGAAGGCGCCATTGTCCTTCCACCGAAATGCGGGCTTTACCTCGATAATCCGGTCGCGTGTAATGATTATTCGTCGCTGTATCCGTCATCGATGATTAGCGAGAATCTGTCACACGACAGCAAAGTATGGACGAAGGAATACGACCTCGACGGCGAGCTTATCCGCGAGACGGGGGAACTTGAATACGATAACCTCCCCGGGTATAAATATGTGGACATCACCTATGATACATATAAATGGACGCGCCCCAAATCCGCGACGAAGACGGCCGCAGCCGCCGTGAAAGTGAAATGCGGGACGAAAGTGTGCCGATTCGCGCAATTCCCGGAAGGCGAGAAGGGAATTATGCCCGCCATTCTGGAAGAACTCCTGACCGCGCGTAAAACCACGCGGAAACTCGCGGAAAAGCAGACCGACGCATTTATGGCGAATATCCTGGATAAGCGCCAACTTGGTTATAAGGTGACCGCGAACTCATTATACGGACAATGCGGTGCGAAGACGAGCACATTCTATGAAGTGGATGTCGCCGCATCTACGACGGCTACGGGCCGCAAACTCCTCACATACGCGCGCCGTGTCGTGGAAGAAGCATACGGTGATATCCTCCTCCCGACATCGCATCCCAAATACCCCGTCGTCCATTCCAAGGCGGAGTATATCTATGGTGATACGGATAGTGTGTTCTTCACGTTTAATCTTGCCACACCCGAAGGCGTCCCCATCCGCGGGAAGGACGCGATTGAAATCACGATAGAGCTCGCGAAGCAGGTCGGCGATTACTCGTCCAAGTTCTTGAAGGCACCGCACGGGTGGGTGTATGAGAAGACGATTTGCCCCTTCGCACTCCTACGTAAGAAGGGATATGTGGGTATCTACTACGAGCAAAACCCGAATAAGGGGAAATTGAAGAGTATGGGAATCGTATTGAAACGCCGCGACAATGCGCCGATTGTGAAGGAAATATACGGCGGGATTATCGATATTCTGATGAAGGAGCAAAATGTGGACCGGGCTATCGCATTCCTGCGCGAGAAACTCCAATATATGATAGACCAGAAATGCCCGATGGAGAAACTGATTATAACTAAATCATTGCGGTCGGATTATAAGAACCCGGCGCAAATCGCGCATAAAGTCTTGGCGGACCGTATGGGTGTGCGCGACCCAGGCAATAAACCGAATACAGGCGACCGCATTCCTTATGCGTATATCCACAATGACACCAAGGGCGCGCTTCAAGGCGACAAGATAGAGAATCCGGCGTATATCCAATCACAAAAACTCCAGTTGAATTATTCATTCTATATAACAAACCAGATTATGAAACCAGTCCAGCAATTATTCGCGCTTGTATTGGAGCAGTTACCCGCATTCCAGAAGAAGAAGGGTCGGTTCTTGGATGCGGTAGAGACGGTTGCTTCTACGATAGATGACCCGGTCAAGCGTGAGAAGAAAATAACCGATATGCGGCATAAAGAGGTGAAGGCGCTGTTATTTGATGAGTTCCTCGTAAAGGCGGATAATCTGAATAAAGGGAATCGCGCGATTACCGATTGGTTCCGCGGCGGCGGCAGACCGAAATAATACCATACCGTGGCCAATCACGGATAATTTTTAATCCACTTCCATTATGTCGTCGTCGTGATTGTCGTTATTGTTATTGTTATTGTTATTGTTATTGTTATTGTTATTGTTACCCCTATATGCCGGTACTGCGGTCATTCCCGAAATCGTATTTACAATATCGCGATAAATCTGGTCATCGTTATAGTGTCCGGGTAAATCATAGGAAAATGTGACGTGGTTTTCATCTGCGCTATCGATTGACAGATTCTGGGGATGAAGCGGAGCGGCGGGTGCGGGTGCGGGTCTGGCAGCGGCGGGTCTGGCGGCGGCGGCGGCGGGCACATCCACTCGATACATCCGAATATCGCCCCGACACAGCGGACACGTAGAATGATGCGCAAACCATCCTCTCAAACTTGCGCGATTAAAGATGTGGTTACACCCTCGTATCATCGTGATTTCACTTTCGTCATTGAATTCATCACGCGAAATAGGACACGTAGCATTAACAGGGGACAGTATATTCGCAAAAACGGTGTTCAAGGTTGAGCGGGCGATTTGGTCATTGGTGGGTGGGCCTGCGGCGGCGATAGGCGGAGCAGCAGCGGCGCGACCTCCTCCAATAGGAACTGTATACAACATTGATAATAGATTGGAGATTTCTTGGTTGATTGGTGGTGGTATAGGATATATCTCGTTCCTGCTGCGTATAGGCGCTTGTCGCGGTTCGACATCTCGCGGATTATAATTCGTTTGTCGCACAATGGACCGGGATATATTCTCTCGTAATGTCTGTTCCATCCGCGTAAACATCGCGTTCCCATTTATAATATAATCATTGTATCGACGGACGAGTGACGTATATTCGTTCATATACATACGTTCATCCTCTACCGCGTAGTAATATTGGCGGGTGCGAAATCGTTCGTGATGGTTGTTGCCGGATGGGTCTCCTGAATTCATTATAGACGTCTAACAATACATAGTTACTTGGATTACTTTCTATATCTGTTTGGCGATACTAAATCACTTAAACATAAAAATACAATACTATCTAAAGACCATTCAAAGACTCGTGATGGACCCCCCTCGATTCCCCGATTTCGTAAATAAAGGCGTCACCGGGCTAACGAATCTAGGAAATACGTGTTTCGTGAATTCGTGCCTCCAGGCGCTCTCACATACCTATGAACTGAACCGATTCTTAAACGACGAAAAGTATAAGAAACGTCTTACGAAGAAGCCCGACGCGGTTCTTTTGAGCGAATGGGATAAACTGCGAACGCTGATGTGGAGCGAAAACTGTATCGTATCACCAGGCGGATTTATTGCGTCAATGAAGCAAATCGCGCGATTGAAGAACCAAGACATCTTCACGCAATACTCACAAAACGACGTCCAGGAGTTCCTCGTATTTATGTTGGACTCATTTCATATGGCTCTATCGCGAGAGGTGAATATGACAATCACTGGCAATGTGAATAACGAGAAGGACCTTATCGGTCAAAAGTGTTACGAAATGATGCGGCAAATGTATACAAAGAATTATTCGGAAATGCTGAATTTATTCTACGGGATACAAATCTCGATGATTACTGAACTCATCACCGACGAGACGGGGGGAGCAGGCACCGGCGCCGTCTTGAGTATATCTCCCGACCCATTTTCGATTATTTCATTATCCATTCCGCTGGTTGAAATACCCGGAACAGGGAAAACGCGTATTCCGACCCTGATGGACTGTTTTAGCCATTATTGCGCGGGTGAGGTGATGGATGGCGTGAATGCGTGGTATAATGAGAAAACTGGGAAATACCAGAACGTCCAACGCTCTATGATGTATTGGAGTCTTCCGAATATTATGATAATCGACTTGAAACGCGTCCAATATACCGAGAGGGGGGCCGCAAAGGTCACCATTCCGGTGGAAATACCCATTCGCGGTCTGAACTTGAGCACATTTGTAAACGGGTATAAGCGCGAGAGTTATATCTATGACTTGTATGCGGTGTGTAACCATCACGGCAATGCGAGTGGAAGCGGGCATTATACCGCAACCATCTGTAGTGCGAGTAATGTGTGGTATTCATTTAACGATGAAACCGTGAAAGAAACGGAAATGAAGGGTGATTCTATCACAAGTAATGTGCCGTATTGTTTGTTTTATCGGAAGAGACAGGCACAGGCACAGCCGCCATCGCCACCACCACCGCCGGTATTGGAATCATAAAGAGTTATTATACCACCAATATATAGTATTCACTCGTTCACTCGTTATTCCATATTCCATTCCATATTCCATTCCATATTCCATTCATTCCATTCAATGTCAGCCGCACAAGTATCCAATCCGTCGCCGTCGGCATCGCCATCGTCCTCGAGTATTGGTTTAAGCCAAGTAAGCGGTATTTTTGATTGGATGGACGGTAAAATGGAAGAATTCATTAATTTTCGCGTGATACTTCTTATCTGCGCCGTTATTTTTATGGCATATTTCGTAGTAAATGCTTTAGCCGGAGGCGGCTCTGAAAACGATACACGCGAAAACACATTATTCGCCAATGTTTCCATCATCGAGATATTCTTGTGGGCGATTTTCATCGTCATCGTTGTCCTCAACGGATTCCAGTATTTCTTTCATACAAATATTACGACCGAGATATCCAATCTGCTTTCAACCAAACCGCAAATCACGATCTCTCAAACGGTCCCTGGGGAACCGGCCAGCGCTGGCGACGCAACCGGAGACGGCGATTTAGGCGCTGGTCCATCTCTCAAAATGAGAAAACAAGTCTTCCATATTCCTGCTAGCGTATATGATTACGACAATGCGAAGGCGCTGTGCCAGGCGTACGGTGCCAAGCTCGCGAATACCGACCAGATGGAAGAAGCGCATAAATCCGGCGCGGAGTGGTGTTCGTATGGATGGTCGGATAACCAGATGATACTTTACCCTACACAGAAGTCTACGTGGGAAGAACTCCAGAAGAGCACGGACCCTGCGAAGAAGAACAGCTGTGGGCGACCGGGTATCAATGGCGGGTATATGGATAATGCGAGTATGAAGGCGGGTGTAAATTGCTATGGCCCCAAACCAGAGATGAACCCTTCGTCATCCAAACTAATGTCGAGTATCCAGAATTACGAGTCTGGGAAGATGATAGACCCGCTTCACGAGGCGCGAGTCCAGCAAATGAAGGGTAAAATCAACGAGGTCATCGTTGCGCCGTTTAATAAGGGGGCGTGGTCGTTGTTGTAATGCGGACACGGACGCGGAGTATTTAGTCTATACGTAGTATATACACTATTTAGTAATGTCGTCACTTTCTATGAATAAGGTTCGTGGCCGCGCCATCAACGCGAACACCCAAAACACGAACAATTTCTCTATGTGGATGGAACCGCTTTCACACGGGACTATCCCGTGACCTATGTCGCAAACCCTACAGAGAACGCAGTCATCACCTCCAATGGCGTGAAGAATGTCGTCGTCGCCCAACCTGGGATGTTATACAACCAGGCGCGTTTGGATGTCAGCGGGTCGGTGAATCCGACGAGGTGGACGACCGGTCAGACGATAAATACGGTGTTTCTTGAAGGGAGCGACGTGTCACTTAACCAAATCGCGTCATCTATCTCCGCCGGAACCGTCGCATATTACAGTTACACACCGAAATCCAATAATTCTAAAATCATAGTGGAATACAGCGCATTGTATGTGATTGGCGGAAACACGAATAATACTGGCAATACCGAAGATTCATTTGAATCAAGACTCACCGTTACAGGAGTAACCGACCCCATTGGAAAACGACAACAATATTTCAGAACTGGCGACGGAGGCTCGGGTAGAAGCAGCACGCTTTTTCCGATTGCTGGTGCTTATAATAATTCTGGCCTCGCGCCGATTCGGTTCAACATCGTATTATCAAGAATAAGCGGTGATGACGTAATTACGTTTTATAGTGCGGCATTTGATGCTTGTATGAAAATCACCGAAATCGCGTTGTAATACCGCTCGCGATTCCATTCCGCTACGCTACCGCTACGCTACCGCTACGCTACCGCTACGCTACGCTTTAATAAATAATACAACCAACAGGTGGTATTATTTCATTCCATTTCATTCCATTACCGCGCCCTTCTTGTCTTGTTCTGACGCTTCTTTACATCAATGCCGCCCTTGTTGCGTCGCGTCTTGACATCGTGTTGGATTCTCTCGCTCGGTGTAACAAGAGACAGTAAAGTATCAAAAATATCATTGGGGACCGGTTTACGACGCTCGGTCTCGTCGTCGCTATCGCTGTCCGCCTCCGACTCCGCATTCGGCTCCGCATCCGCCTTCGGCTCCGGCTCCGGCTCCTCTTCACGGACATACGCCGCGTAATTCCGCGGGCGAAACAGTGCGGGCATCATAAACAACCCCGCGGGAACTGCTAAATCGCGAAAAAGGTCACTGAACTTTTCAGGGATGAAATGCTGATTCTCTTCGTCGTCGTGTCCACCGACACCGCCGCCACCTCCACCACCCGTCATCGGCGATACAAACAACGGCATCTTATTCTGGTATAACATATTATTCACTTGATACCCGCCACCAATCATATTCCCTTCTTTATCCTGGTGAAATACCAAATGCTCTGATGGATTGAAAAACTGGCTTATGTTTGATGACATTGTTTGAATACAACTTCTATTGAAATAAGTATATATTATGATTTCGGGTATTTTACCGAACATCACGCGCCACCCCATTATTCGGTATCGTCGTCATCGTCGCCCGGTTTCGTTGCGGAAGACGGTTTCTCGTTATACAATCGTTTAATTTCGGTCGTCGTCTTCGTCTCCCGGTTCTTCTTAATATAGGTCATAATCTGCTCCACTTGGCTACTGTTGGTGATTAGTTCCGAGAGGCATTTCTCAATATATGTGAGCGTCAATGGTGCGGTATGTTTCGCGGTGACAAACTTCAATTTACCATCCGAAATATTTACGGTAGCCTTTCCGAGCTGTTTCTCTTCAATGAGTTCAATAATCTCGTCATTGATGACATACTTCTCGGTGCGAATATCCTTGACAGCGTCGGCTGTTTCCTTAATACGATTATCTAATTCTACCCAGCGTTTGATTTTGGATTCAAGCGTGGGGGGTGTCGCGTGGACTGCGGTCATAATAGATGTTGGGTTCATTGGAATACGGGGATATAGACATAATATTGAATTATGTTTATATTCATTCGCTACGTTACCTGCGACGGCACGAAGTACCGGAGGCTACGCGGCTACGCCGCTACGTTACCTGCGACGGCACGAAGTACCGGAGGCTACGCGGCTACGCCGCTACGTTACCTGCGACGGCACGAAGTACCGGAGCGGGTACGCTGCTTCGCAGCTACGTTACCTGCGACGGCGAGTACGACGAGATGCGCGACGGAAATCAAACGACTTGCCGAGAGAACGGCTTCCGGACGAACTGCGGGACTGAAGGGCCTTTTGCCCGAGGTAAAGTCCTAAAGGAACCAATGCGGTTTCAACGGCCGTCAAAAGACCTGGGACCATACCGCCCTTCTGGGACTGGGACTGGGACTGGGACTGGGACTGGGACTGGGACTTGCGACCACGACGGGCACGACGACGACCACCCATAATAGAGGAACCCTTCAATGAAGAAAATGCGTCAGCACCGGCGACAGCACCGGCGACAGCACCGGCACCGGCACCGCCGGCCATTGCGCTTTGAAGACCGGCGGGTAGTTCAGCACCACCGGCAACGGCGGGAGAAGCACCTGCCGCACTACCACCACCCTGTGTCACTCCCTTGCTCTGCATCATAGAGCCCATAACTTTTTCTGCTATCACCGCAGCTTGATTAAGGGTTGCGGCAGGGATGTTGTGCGCCGCCGCCTGCTGTTCGCCGGCACCACCGCTCTGGTTCTGCTGCTGGTTCTGCTGCTGGTGCTGCTGCTGGTTCTGGTTCTGGTTCTGGCTCTTGCGCTTGGAACCAGAACGCTTTCTATAGGACCTACGAGGCATATGAATTAAACGTTTATATACTAGGTATAGATATAATTTAGTTCCTATATGTATAATAATATAATGAATCTTATCCCCCTGCTCCTCCTTGGTATATTGGTGTTTCCGGACGCACACGCATCTCCGATACACGTTCCCGTCGCCGCCACCGCCATCACCGCCTCCGCCACCACCACCGCCGCCGCTTCTGCTACCGCCTCCGCTATAGAGTGTGATGCGTGTATGTTTCTCGCCAACGGAATGAACCAAACGGTTCTTCATAATCCTAAAGTGACCGCATTGGTTACAGATAATTTGGAAAAAATGTGCGCTCTTCTGCCTCCAAGCGTCCAAGCATTATGTACCACTGCGGCCGAACAAACCGCCCCGGTCCTCCTAAACCATCTAGGCGATTTTATCGCTACAGAAGGGTGTATCGATTTAGGAGTGTGCCACGGCGGACGCGATTAGCATTCGTATTCTATTAGCATTATTTTTATAGCGTCATACTAATTCATTTATTATTCGTATTACGCGGCTCGTTATACCCTCGATGGACGTATTCCACGGAGATGATACATTTCATCTAGATAAGCTACAATTGACGCACCCGAATAGCATCCCAGGCGGTTCATATATGACACGATACTCTTACTGTGAAAGTAAACAGCCGCTCTATATCCAGACGACAAAAACACAATCCAAGCAAGGGATTGTAATAACAGCAGGCAAAAAAGCGTATATTGATTTATTGCTAACGACATCCGACGCCGACTCAGAATTCACCGAATGGATAACGAGTTTAGAGAAAAGGTCGGTGGATTTACTTTACGAAAAACGGCATTTGTGGTTTACACAAGAATTAGACCGAACCGATATTGAGAACTCGTTTACGTCACCTATCCGCGCATACAAGACGGGGAATTTTCTCCTTCGTGTCAATGTAGAACCCAACCGGCAATTTACGCACATTCAGCCATTTTCGTGTAAGATATTCGACGAAAATAAACAGGTTGTGCCGGTAGAGTATATTAAGGCAGAACACACAATTATTTCAATCATCGAGTTTCAGGGTATCCGGTTCACATCGCGCAACTTCCAAATCGAATTATTGCTGCGGCAGGTATTGGTTATCCCCGACGTTCCTTTATTTGAGACGTGTGTCATCACAGAACCATCGCCACAACGAAATGTTATAAAAGAACCGGCCGTCACGGAATTCGAGCCGGCGGCGGTGGCGGAATCGGAACCAGACGCGAATACAGAACCAGAGGTTACTGAACATTTAGGATTAAATGACGACCGCGAAATCGACCGCGAACGAGAACCACTAAAACATTTTGAGTTCACCGAAGTAGATATTGATTTTAAGAATATCCCAGATACGATTGATACAAGTGAACCAGAATTCCCCGAATCAACTGCGGCGGCGGCGGAGGCACTTTCGACAATCACCACGTTCACAACCGCGAACGCCATTAAATTAAAAAAACACAAGGATGTCCTTTATGAAATGTATAAAGTCGCAAAACGTAAAGCGCAAGAGGCCAAAAAGGCCGCCATACGCGCATATTTAGAGGCAAAAGAAATCAAAGCCGCGTATTTGTTGGATGATTCTGATTCCGATTCCGACTCCGACTCCGACAACGACAACGACAACGACAACGACAACGACAACGACGACGTATAACTCCTTCTAACAGGATTACATTATTTTGCCATTTATTTTATATACATTTAAATTATAAGAATGAGTTTTTTGTCTGATTTAGAGAAAACACTTCGCGCCAATCACATTCTTGTGATTTTAGGTGCGATTGTCCTTGTATACGCCGTTTATAACTATTCCGACCAAAAGTTCGTCGTTCCCTACGAACCTCTTCAGGCTGAAGCCGGCGGTCGTCCAAATACGGCCCCCCCCGCTGCGCCAGGCACTGCTCCCGGCGCCAGTGGATACAGCGCCGTGGACCCAATGACCGGACAAAGTGGCAGCGGTTCTGCGAGCGCAACCAATCTGCCAGTCGCCAACCCGTCTGACCTTCTTCCCCGCGACACTAATAATCAGTGGGGCAGTTTGAACCCAGCGGGCAGCGGTGACCTCCTCGGACAGAACCTCCTTTCGGCGACGTTCTTGACGGGCATTGACACCATCGGCAACACGATGAAGAATGCCAATCTCCAGATTCGGTCCGAGCCACCTAATCCCCAGCTGAACGTCGGTCCTTGGAACCAGAGCACATTTGCTCCCGACTTGATGCGCACTCCTCTGGAGTTGGGAAGCACACCGGTTCAGTAATCGCGTGCGTCCGGCCGCACACCACCGGCGCGCTAAGGCGCGCGGGTATGATTACGCAAGCGACAAGGCGTGCGATGGTATGTAACATTGTATCAAGATTACATAATATACGAATACATATATTACGTGACTGTGGTACGCGGCGAAACGCGTGTGGTACGCGGCGAAACGCGTGTGGTTCGCGGCGAAACGTCATTTTATCCATAAAGATTATTTTATTGATTAAATATAGTATAATAAATCCTCATCCTTGGGCCTGCCGCAAAGAGAAGTGGATGGAGGCTCCTGATATTAAAGATCGTACTGCTGGTGCGGATGCGGGTGCGGATGCGGATGCGGGTGCGGATGCTGCTAATCACTGGACCACTGACAGGAACCCTCCAGTGTGTCACGTATATTATAATGCTCACGGAGCAATAAGGCCGCCAGACGGCTTAGCTCCACCTCAAACAGGTACGAACGAAATAGCTCTTCGGATATTTTCTGTTATCGGAGATGAACATATTGAATCAGTTACGGGAGTAATTAAAGAAATGAAAGGACACCCTGAATTTAACGGTAAGGGAATCGATAGGTGCTTTCTTAGTATGTTAAGAAGAGTATCATTTTCCAGCAAAGATAAAGTTCCAGATGATATCTTTGATACCGCGATAAAAGAAACTAAAAAGATGTATAAAGCAGCTGAGTTATATGATAATCATGGTTTTGGTTATGTGACACAGCCAGATTTACCACATTATCTTCAATTATTTCCAAATAAAGAAGAAGTTGTCCGACCCGAACCAAGAGGAACAAAAGACTCGCGAGTACGTGTGGCGGCGGGTGATAAAGTATCATCAACACTAGATGATTATGGGGTTTGGATATTTTTCACGAATATTGAATTACTTAAGGGATTGTCTTTGGAAATGATCACTGACGATACATTGAAGCTTGAAGAAGTAAATAGAAGTCGCACCGACGTCCAGGCGGTGGCTAACGAGAACCTATTTTTACCATCAGGTTTAACTCGATCAATCAATATGGTATCACGCCAAAATAATGAACCAATCGGCGCGGTTAATTGGATACACGCAATTAAAAGTATAGAACTGCGTGACGAGGCCGGCGAACTAGCAAAGATCCGAGCTATAACCGCGATTGGCAATATGTGGAAGACAAGGTCCACCACTTTACATGGGATTCTAGATATATTTGCGCCATTTAACCTAAAAGGTCTTGAATTAGATTTTCCGCGTTTGGAATTAAAGATGATAAGCACGACGTGTAGGGTTTTACGTAGTGGATTTCATTTTCCAATGGGTAATGAACCACTAGATGTAGCTTCTAAATGGTACTCCCAAGAATTTGATCAGGTCATATCACCACCATCATCGCGTCAACGTCCACCTCCCCAAGCATCATTCTGGAGAAGGTTATATGAAAGATTTGTTCCAAAAGAAGCGAAACCAATGTTAGGTAGCATTGACGAAGCCGAACGTCACGCTTTGACTGATGATGAGAAGGTAGATAAAACCAATCGGCCACGGTCACGGTCACGGTCAGCGCCACGGGCACATTCAGCGCCACGGGCACATTCAGCGCCACCATCACGGAAAAAACGTGGCGGTACAAAACGAAAGAATTCAAAACACACACAGCGGCGGCGGCTGCGGCTGCGGCTGCGACCACGACATTAACAATCGGTTATTATTATAATCGTATATGTATAATAACAATGCTGTCTCTCAGCCTCTGTCGTTACAAGGACATATTCGGCCGTCCGAGAGAAGGCGCACACGCATACCGATTATTCGACATTGCTGTCGTGGACGTCGCGGCGACCGTGTTCGTCGCATTCATCATTGCGCGCTTATTCGGTCTCTCGTTCTGGAAATCTCTCGTCGTGCTGTTTATCATCGGGATAATATCCCACCGAGCATTCTGTGTTCGCACAACGGTAGATAAATGGGTCTTTCCGAACATAAATATCTCACAATAATATAACGGCAATATAGCAGTTTTATTATTGATATGGGTGAAGCAGCGCCAGAGAAAGTTCCAGATCCCCAATTATCGTCGTTGACGTTGCTTCTCCAGTGCCACGGAACAATCACCCGCGGTCTCGCTGTTACTTGTGAAAATGTTGAAGTATTATCGCTTGTCGGGAGGCCTGGAATCAAAGGTAAAACGGGACTCTCGAACAAACGAGAACATAAAGGACAAACAAATGACTTTATGATGGGGACACAGATTCGTGATGTATATCGGAAACATATGAAGAATGATGGCATAACACATCACGACCACCACAACCTATTAACAAGCGTAGCTACACCATTACGAGAACTGAATGAATGCTGTAATATAAAATATGAAGGAGGATATCAAATACACTATAATCCAACAGAATTACGCAAATTTTATTTTCAGCCAAACCAACACGAATGTTGTAGATGTTGTACCAATGAAGGTTACTCACGATGTACGTATGTCAGAACCACGGGAACCGCCGACAAAGATATAGTATGGACCCCCGAATACGGCATATTTCCAATTATATCATCGGATGTGAATGATTATTATCATACAGTTGTATCGATAGACGATATAGACCAAGCAGGTAAAAAAAGACCATCACCGTCAAGTAACATACCCGACGTACATATCACAATTCAGCCAAAAAATGTACTTGGTGACGAACGACGCTTATTTTGGCGCAAAAAGATTATAAAAAACCAGAATCCAGCATTAGAGAATGATGACCATCGCCTACGAAAAAAGATACTTGCTGATTTTGATGAATTATGTGTTACTAAGATAACAACCATCGATAAACTAATCAATATTTTTCAACTGGGTATGGGGTATCTACGTTTATTTTTTATTGACCCATCGTGTAGAAACTATACGAATGTAAATGGCTTTGCGATACCCGACGAAGTAATACTTGCGAGTTCTGACGGAATAGAACATATGAGAAGGGATGCTGAACTACAAAAGACACATTCAATGGTAGCTCAAAAAAGACCGCTGTCATCAAATCCAAGTCCGGCGTGTGTGACTGACTTGGGACAAACCCAACCCGATGAAAAAGTGCCGTCGTGTGCGCTTATGGGTGGTGGCGGTAATAAGCGTCCGTCACGAAAACGACGTTCACGAAAACGCCGCTCACGTAGAAAAAACCACACAAGACGAAGACGACGGGGATAATATCCCACCGAGCATTCTGTGTTCGCACAACGGTAGATAAGATTTTCTTTCCGAATGTGAAGGAATAAAATAGTTATACTATATAGGATTACAGAGCGCTCAATGTCATCGGACTCGATAACATTATATACGGCCGCACACGGTTCGGAACCAATAGAAAATAAACGCTCACTCAGAAGTTCAAATATGCATAACTATCGGGGTAAAACCGAAGTATCATTCCTAAGTTTTGCGGGTCTTGCTAATGTAACGACCGAAATGGGAATTATCACGAAAGGAGAAGGACCTATTGCAGAAAAATTATGCGGTAAAGGCATTGATTATGGAATACTGGCACATTTAACACCTACGATGTTTAAGGCCAAGGCAGAAAAGGGCACGCACGCAAGGGGGCTCATTGAGGATTTTATGGAAGAAATAATGAAGCTAGGGGAAGGTTTAGTTGGCATCGAATACTCGAAAACATCTCCGCCAGTTATCATCGAAAATCCACAATTCGACAAAAGATGGTGGTTCGCTGATAATGCTCGCCATGATCTACGCAAACGCAGAGGCCGTAGTAATCCTTCACGACCCGCTGGGGCTACAAAAGATAACCCTATTATTGCAATACCCGGATTGTACATATTACAAACATCGCGCCCCGAACTCAAATTATGGTCACTATCAGATATTACGGGACTTGATGAGTACACCCCCGAAGGGTTCCTGAAAATGTCTGCTATTAAAAAAAGAAATTTATTAAGAAAAATTAACTATACTAGTTTTTGGAAGCCTTATATTGATAATTTTGATTTTAGCACGGTTCTTGATGAGGATGTTATGGAATTGGGTAACGTTACAGAAGCAGTTGTTATATTAAAGCAAATTTATTATGCGTTTAATTCGGAATATGCGATGGATGACCCGGATGATGAAGAAGAAATAGATGAATTTATTGAAGAGGAGGGTGAAGATATGTTACCACAGCCACCTAAAGAAATAAAAGAGATGTTACCACAGCCACCTAAAGAAATAAAAGAGATGTTGGCCGGTCTATTGGCTTATTCAGGTTTTGTGACTAATGTGGTTGAATTAGTTGAATCCGCAAAAGAAACAGTTAAGTCCAAGCGGGCTATTTTTTTGGAGGCTGCTAACCGCGCTGATTTACTAGAAGAACAGATTAAACAATTAGAAGCCGATACAGTAACAAGAAGTAAAGCAATAATTGCGGATGATATGACTACCAAATTACGTAACCTCGACACAGAATTAGACGTTCTACGAATACAACTTACTACAGCAAAGTCCGATGCCGCTACTGTTGAGTCTGAACTAGATGAAATAAAAGGCGTTATAATTAAAAATATTACCGAAATTATTAGAAAAATTTTAAGTCCAACACTGGATAACCCAGCCCTAAAGGCGGTGATAAAAAATATAATAATGCGGAACAAATTAAAAAATATATTAAAAACGGGAATACTTCATAAAGTATTGACACTCCGACAGGTTATAATATTTTTTAGCGGGTTGGAAAATAACATTTTAAATATAGTAGATCCGTCGTGTTTTGTTCTTAGAGAAAAGGACCCGCCCCACGAGGCCACAGATACGCAAGAAATGAGCGGGTCACAAGATGGTTTGGTTGAAGTTGAACGCTACCCTCAGCTGGATTGGAGTGAAGAACTTGCTAGGTTGGCGGGTTCATTCGTAGAAGATAGAAGAGGCGCTGACTCAACCATGGTGTCTAAACGCCACAACCATGGTAAGTGTGGCGGTACGAAACGGAAAAGGTCAATGCGTTCATATTCACGAAAACGCCGCACGCGGAGAAAGAGATACACGAGACGGAGGTAGGAAATCCAAAAAGGTGGATAAGATTTTCTTTCCGAATGTGAAGGAATAAAATGCTATCATATATATATATATATATATATATATAGCAATGAGTAAGGCCGGTAAGGACGCCAGTAAAGCCGCCAGTAAGGCCGCCAGTAAGGCCGCCGCCGCTGCCGAGGATGACGGGTTTGAACCATTTGTAAAACCATCACATATGCGCGCGGTTGTTACTGCGTGCGGACACGGGGGAATAGCAGATGAGAAAGCCCATTCGCATACCCGCAAATCGACAACGAAGGCGAAGGGTGCGTTAAAACATAGCGGCTTTGGATTTTTTGTTTTCAGAGTTCAAGGGACGACACCTTGCCCGGGACTTGCGTGGTGTGCTACCGGCGATGCGCCATCCAACTTCGCGCAATATAACGCAGAAGTATCCTTGCTATTGAAACAACGCCCCGCTCATCAAATGCTTGAAAGCGGTAATTTAGAAAGGTTGGCTGGAACAATCAGTGAAAAAATACGAGAAATAGACGTTCAATCACACGTAAAATATGCCGAAAACCTGGATGACAGCGACTCGCACCCCCCCGATTTATTTTCTGCTTCAGATTATTATAAAATTTTTACTCCCGAAGACCCGCCCCCCGAAGACCATCGCTTAATAGCGGCGTATCGTAATCCAGGTGAGTTGTTGAGAACGTGTGAAGCATCGGCCGCAAGATTACCCCGACGACCCGCAGTCGAAGGAATTCATAATAAAGTTTTTTTTAAGAGTTATGGGTTGTTTTTTATAGACTCAACAGATGATATTGATAAATCTCAATGGTGTTTAACAAGTGCCACAGTTAAAACACAAACGGTTAAGAAGGTGGATTATCATTCGTTGGAACGTGAGGAACTGTATAATCTTTTCAACAAACGTAACATTAACGCGGTTGTAAATATGATAGGGTGGAGAAATGGGTTTTTACTTAGAAAAGAAACCAGAGGTATTGTCTCGTATAAACCTAGTGAAAAACCGGATTGGGATATTTTCCGCGATAATCTAGACGGGCCCGTACAAAAGTATTTACACGCGGCGTTTCACCAAGAAGTTTCATACCACGATATCATATTCATCTGGGGAGAAGGATTCAAATATGATGAAGTTTTATTTGTAGATGTTGCTTGTAATTCTCCATCAGAAAAGGGCGATTGGGCCCATTCTGACCCAATGGAAGTGAGAACAGCAATAACGGTGGCCGACGAGCGGCCGGACAAGACGGCGGGTGATTATGATAATAGTGACGACGAGAGTGATTCGTCGGCATCGTCGGCATCGTCGGCGACACCATCACCAACACACACATCACAAGCGAAAGGAGGACCCGCGAAATCACCGCCACGCGCGAAATCACCGCCACGCGCTAGAGGAGGACCCGCGAAAACACGGTCACCATCACCGCCACGCGCGAAAGGAGGACCTAAAAAAAAAGGGGGGACACGATTAAAGAAGAGGTCCAAATCCTATCAAAAAACCAGTAAACATTTGAAAACCACCCGAAAACGTTTATCACGAAACAAAAAAAACAACAACACGCGGAGAAAGAGATACACGAGACGGAGGTAGGAAATCCAAAAAGGTGGATAAGTGGGTATTTCCGAATGTATGATACGAACCGTAATGATTGTGTGTGAACACATAACGGTGAGTTCTTATCATAATGAATTGGGTTTAATGTGCTCAGCGACGGCGGGTGGAGGAGCGCTTTTTGGCGGCGGAACGACGACGACGACGAACGGAAGCGCGCTTTTTGGCAGATGATTTGCGGGTTGAAGAACCGCCATTTTTTGTTTCATCATTCGATTTTTTTTCCGTCGTGAGTTTACTATCAAGTTTACCATTCTTATATCCGTTAACATATTCGAAGGTCCTTCTCAGGAGGGTCGATTTTTTTGTCTGTGCTCATCAAATAATACTTTTCTCCTCTTATATAAATACCCCATAAAATAAAAATGTTCAAAACCAGTGTTTTCGGTTACATCATCATTATTTTTATTATTGTGATATGCCTAAAAATCTACCAAGAATCCGACGCGTTTCAGTTGAAATGTATTGTTTCTAAAGTAGACGGCAATAAATATTGCGTCCGTGAACGCGCGAAGCTAGAACTCGCGGCTGACCTCCTCGCGACCGTCACCCAGAAAATGAAAAAGGTCGTGAAACATATGGGCGATACCTACCCTGACCGCGACAACGTGAAACGTTTAGTCGAAAACTTCCGCCCCGAAAAAATAAGCGAGACGCTTCCTACGAGCGAATACACCGCATATAGTGAGAACAAGGGCGAAAAGCTCGCATTTTGCGTGAATACAACCAAAAAAGGGAATAAACTCATCGACGAGAATACGCTCACTTTCGTCGCGCTCCACGAGTTGAGTCATATTATGACGGAGAGCGTCGGGCATAAGGACGAGTTCTGGAATAATTTCCGGTTTCTGATCGACGAGGCGCAGAAAATCAAAGTGTATTCGCCGGAGGATTATAAACTCCGGCCGAAAGAATACTGCGGGATGACGATTAATGATAATCCGCACTTTGATAATTGATGCCGCGGTCGGCTGCGTTCGGCTGCGTTCGGCCGCACACCACCGGTCGGAATCTATACCCAGGCGCATCGGAATCTATACCCAGGCGCATCGGAATCTATACCTATGCGTCTCAGAATCTATACCCAGGCGAGTCTTATCCGTGGTTCGCGGCGGAACGCGCGTGGACAAACACGGTATCCGGCGCCCGTCGTTCTTGTATCGCCTTCAAATCGCTCGGCCGTGTAATACTCGCTACGAAATCCCGGTCCACATACGTTAAATGATATAACCGCGCATTATTCACAAAAAACGATATATACTTCGGTATCGAATCCGCGTCCGTCCAACACCAAATCGCACGGTTTGGAAGGTCATACTTGAGTGCGTCCCATTCGTGTACCGACGCATATTGAAACGCCAATGGAAACGCGACATCATACTCGTATTCTTCGTCCACAAATGTGATAAAAATGTCGTCCACTGGAAAAGACGACGACGGCGCCGCAAGCACTTGTTCGTAGATGGACGCCCCGCCAATCAACCAAACGTGCTCATAATTCGCGGTGTGTGCGTGAATCTCTGAGAGATTGTTGATAAATGTGACGCCTGGCACTGCGTCGGTATCGGCGGCATCGGACGCACGCGCAGAAATCACGAAATTGTCGCGAAAAGGCAGTGGGCGAACGTTATCTGGAATACTCTCCCATGTCTTTCGCCCCATCACGACCGCGCTATTATACGGAAACGCGGAAGACCGTGTCATCTCCGAAAAGAATCGAAGGTCTCTCGCGAGTTTAGGCCACGGGAGACTGCCTTCATAACCAATCCCGCCACCGCGGCAAAGTGCGACAATCATTTTGAATTCGGTGGTGTGTTGAGGAGGGGACATTCGATGCGAAGCGATGCGAAACGATTATATACAATATATGAAATCTATTTATTATTGTATTCGGTAACTATATAGAATACAATGGCATCCGCCTCGGCCTCGGCTTCTACGCCAACGCCACTGCCAGAAGGCGCAATCGACGCAACCGAGTTTAACCCATCGTCGTTAGACCCAAAAACACATTTATTTTTCGATGATGATAGAAAATATATTGACCCTGTTCAAGCAAAAATGAATAAGGATGGAATTTCACTGGCGTGTGTATATTGCCGTCCGCCAGCGGCTATCGTATTACACGCACACGACACTGGTAGAGCGGTTACTGAAATAACAATACCAAACAGGTTTAGAGAGATGAAACAACTCGGGACTCCGGTGGGGGCTTTTCGAGATTTTTTAGGTGACCATATGGAAAAAGAAATCGGGACCGGTTTCACCAGCGCAATGATTTCTCGGTTGATTGATTTTGAAACCAGTTTGCGCGCGGCGGAAAGTAAACGACGACTCTATTTTTTTGATTTTGATAGAACCCTCACATTTGTGCCAGGTATGTCGTTTGCGTTTCTTCCGAAGAAGTTAAAGACACGGACTACTCCGCCTATTACTGAAATACCTGAACCCGAACGTGTTTTATTATCTCAATATGCGAAATATTTATTTTCGGATTATTGTGGTGAAGAACCCGAACCCAGTAGAGGAATGGGACGTATGAGTTTACTTCGTGAGTTATTTACTCTCATTGGGAATGAACGAATTTATATTGTAACCGCAAATAGCAGTGCGAAAAATGCCCCAGAAAACCCTTATTTCTTACATTTCAAGTTCTTGATATCCCAGTTATTGCCGGATTTTTTAGAAGACCATATCATCGGGGTTCAATCAAAAAATGAGGCACCGTTATTCAATAGCAAACAAGATGCGATAGCCAGTATACTACAGCGTAGACCGCATAGCCCTCGTAGCCCTCGTAGCCCGGGTGGCACCGCCGCGACAAAGAAGAGCCCGCGTAGCCCTCGTAGCCCGGGTGGCACCGCCGCGACAAAGAAGAGCCCGTCAAGCGGACGCGGCGGCGGAGGAGGAAGTAAATCGCGTCGCATTCGTCGTTCTACACGAAAGCGTCGTAACTAATCTGATTATTCTTTAACCCTAATAAAGTATAATCTTCTATTCATATAATAGTATCCTACGGAAGGAATCGAAATATGGAAAAACCCCCATCAGAGATACCCATCTATAAAATATGCCACATTAGGTCGCCAGATGAAGTAACCACCGGGTCGTCGCAGTCGCCGTCGCCACCGCAGTCGTCGTCCCTGTCACCCGAATACAATATATTATACGTATTTTACGGGAATGTAGAATTTACAACCGATGAAGGTCACGTCGTAAATATCAACGACGTCTTCGTCCAAGAGCGAGAGAATCCATTCTTCCGAACAATATTTAGTGAATATGAAATCCAGACGATTATTAAAAATGAACTGAAGGTCGTGTTTCTTCCAGAGAGAATCTACCCCGATGATTCCATCGAAACGATAAAAAAGAAATTCCTGTATTTGACGCGCGAAAAGGTCGGTATCTCGTATGCGGAGTTGTATTTCTTTTGTAAGCAGATGAAACACATCACGACGCAAATCGCACACGATCACATCACATCCAATGGAAAGCAGGAAATGACGCCCGTCCGACTTGAGAATTATTTGTTGAATATAGATAATCAGCCGACTGCGCCTGCCGGAGGTTCAAACCCCAGTGAACGCCTAGCCAATCTCAAACTAGAAGAGACCTCCCGTATTGTGAATGTAACAATGGGGCAAGAACTAAATGTCGCATCCACATACGAATATCCGTATGCGGTCAATCCGTTTGATGCGATGAATGCGGACCCTTTTTTAGAAATCCACGCAGGGGAAATTGTAAATACAACAAATAAATCGGTTCTTATTGATTATGGTGTATTCATTCACAATACGATTTATTTAGTATCAGCAGAGGATGCCCTGATATATGCGAAAGAACTCGCGATGACCGCCGCGGCTGCTGCTGCTAGCGCGGCTCCCGCGAGTTTCACTGCTCCCGCCGCTAGCGCGGCTCCCGCGAAACCCATCTACGAATCATATATTGTCCAAGTCTATTTCCCCTATCTCTCGGCGTTTCGCGATGACACGCGTCATTCTGCCGTGGAAATGGGCTCAGCCGAAGCATCCGGCGAAGTAGACCTCGCCACTATCCACTCGCATAATACACTCCTGCTCCATAAACTCAAACTGCTCGACGCGGATAAAAAGATACTCAACGAGAGATTCCTCCGCCAGACCGCGAATATCAAGTTACTCTACGATATTTACGAGAGACGAACCACCGAACAGAATTATATCGACGACGGTATCCGCGGAGTAGAATTCCTCATTCATCCAGAAACCCCCTACAATCAATCTCTCGACGCAGTCTTCAAAATGATACATTGTTCAGAGTATATCCCCTACATCAAATACAATCCCGGTAAGAAACGCGACAATATCTACAAACTCTTTACATCGGGTGTAAGTCGTAGTGGGCGTAAAATCCCGTATTTGCCGAAGGGCGATATTTTCCGTCTCATAAAAACAACCGCGCGCAAGAAGAGCGTCGCAATGTATATCAATTATACATATTCTAACCCCGACGTTCCCAACCATAAAGCCACGCATTTACCTGTCCCAATATTATGCGAATTCTACCCGGATGGCACCATCTACGTGAAACTATTCGTCAAGTATTCATTTACGACGGCAGAAATGGAAAGCATCATCAAAGCGACGGTAAACCCGGTTCTGCGCGTCATCAAAGAATACGTAGAGCAAGGCGGATTTCAGATGGTCCTTTTCTCAAAGCTATACCATCCGCAGGTTGAGCTGATTAATTTAGAATATTTCGCCCAGGTCGCAATCACACGGAATATTGAAATCAAGCAAATGATTAAGTGTATCTCTAGCGCATTCAATGAAATAGAGGGAAGCTTGAAGAAAGGGATTGTGCTCCGGTATAAGCGTGTCGGGAATTATAACGATATGTCGAGTCAAGACGCATACATCATTGAGATGATGAATAAACGACAAAATGACCGCGATATCATTGAAGGATTGCGTGATAATTATATGATGTCGGAAACGGATGCGCGTGCCAAACTATCGGCATTATTATCTTCATTACAGACCCAGCAGGTATCGCGGTTTCGCGGCGGTAATATTCGCATCAAGAACAATCCAGGGTTTCTTACGAAAATAACAAAGGGCGCATTCAATAATATAATAACGATTGAAATCGCGAATATCAATAATACCCTGTTTCTACCCGCACTTCATATTTACATTGACTCGATTATTCGTATTTATCAGGAACCGGGAACAACGGATATTCCTTATGATAAAATATCGGAATTGTGCCTGGGTACGGGCGCCAGTCGCGTCTCGGCGCCTCCCGCTGCTCCCGCTGCTCCCGCTGCTCCACCCGCCCTCGGAACTCCGCCTGAAAGCGCGATTGATAGTTTCGCGCAAGACTCTCGCCCAGAGGCTGTCATGGGCGACGTCCGTCAGTCGGATAAAGAAGAATCCATCGATTTGATGGATGAAATCGTTCACGTGCCGGTCGCGGCGTCGGCGGCGCCACTTGTCTTTGGATTTGAGGTCGAAACATCTTCGAAGGAAGAAGGTATTGATTTGTTTGATTTATTACAGGGTGACGACGATGACGACGACGGCGACGACGGCGGTGGTGATAGCGCACAAGGCGGCGGTGGCGGCGGTGGCGGCGGTGGCGCAGCAGCAGCATCAGCAAAGAAGGGCCTAGCAGCGGCAGCGGCATCGGCCGCAGACCCGGAAGTAGACGAAGACCTTTCCGATCTCACTGGTATGGAATTGGCGAATCCAAACCCTTTCTCCAAACGAATCCAAGAACGTGATCCCATCATTCATTTAAATGAAGATGTCGGTAAGTTCAACGCGTATTCGCGGAGTTGCCCGTGGAATGTGCGCCGCCAACCCGTTATTTTAACCAGTGAAGAAAAGGCGCGAATTGACCGCGAACATCCGGATTCTTATTCACATAGTATCACGTATGGTTCCGAACCCAGCAAGCAGTATCATTATATATGTCCTAGGTATTGGAGTCTGAAACATAATACGAGTTTGACAGAGGAGGAAGTGAAATCCGGGAAATATGGCAGCGTTATTCCGCAAAAAGCGAAGAAAATCCCGGCTGGAGCAAATGTATTTGAATTCACAGATGACAAGTATCACAAGGATGACAAGGGAAATTACAAACAACATTATCCCGGGTTTTTGAAGAAGGACGCGCATCCGAAAGGATTATGTGTTCCGTGTTGTTTCGCCCAATGGGATAAACCGTCCCAGACATCGAGGCGTCAGGAATGCGAAACGAAACAGCACGAGGTCTTGCGAACAGACACGACATCGTCGGCGGCGGCAGCGGAGGCGGACACGCCGGCACCAGTATCCGAAGGAGAATCGCCCATTGCCGCACCGGCTCTGCCACCTGCTCCAGTCGAACCCGTTAAGATTAACGAGATGAAAGATGACCGCATTTTAAGTTCAGACAAGTTTCCGCTTGAAAACAATCGTTGGGGATATTTGCCACTCCAGGTCCAGAAGTTTCTATTTTCTGATAGCCGGAATTGCCAGGTCAGTCTCAAAAATACCGCGATAAAAAAAGACACCCCGTGCCTCCTTCGTCGTGGCGTGGAAACCAATAATCATCAATCCTTTGTTTCTGCGATGGCGTATTATTATAAGGAAAGTATTGGTCTTGAAAAGACGACGGCGACGACGGCCGCGACGGCCGCGACAGCCGCGACGACGAAGAAACAATCAAGAAACGCGTTTCAAGAAACGTTTGCTTCATCCATTACCGAGGCAGGCGCAGCGGCCGCAGGCCCAGGATTATCTCTCAAAGACCGAATCGCGAAAACGATTGCGGAAAGCATTCAGAAACAGTCCGCGCAAATCGCTACAACAATAGAAGAATCTGCAGCAGAGGCCATTGTGGACGAATATCATTCAGATGACGAGACTCCGGTCGCAATGACGCCACGACCAAGCGCCGCCGCCGCCGCCGCAACACCCCGTGCGCAACCCGAATCTTCTTATGCGTCCGTTCCCACCATCCGAGAGATGCGAAATATTATTATTCAGTCTCTCGACATCGACCTTTTTATAACATTACAAAATGGAACATTGACCGATGTATTCTATAATCCCAACAAGGAACTTCTAGATACCAGCAAGTATAACACAATCTCTCGCACTCTCCCCAAAGAAGCATTCACGAGGATATGTAACGCATATGAAAACTTCATCGCGTATCTCGACGACGACGCGTCTATTATCGACCACACCTACCTGTGGGATATTGTCACTCGCCCCAATGAAAAACTATTCAAGAACGGAAATAACATCATCCTCATCCATATCCCCGACGACGATATCACCAACAACGTCCAGGTGATTTGTCCTACAAACGCATATTCCGGCGAGGTATTTGACGTCAATCGTAAGACGATTATCCTAATGAAACGCGACACCTATTATGAGCCAATTTATTTGTTTGAAAGTAAATCCAACGGAAAATTCAGCGTATTAGGCCGGTTCGCAATCAAAAGCAAAACCCTGATGCCAAAAATCAAGTTCATCATTGAAAATATCCGCGACCTTTATTTTTCATACTGCCGGCTTCACGCCAGTCAACCGCGTGAATATAAATACAAAATGAACCAACCCGCCGCTTTAATTGCGAAAATCGTTAGGGATGCTGGCTTTGAAATAACTGCGCAAGTCCTGAATTTCAACGGAAAGGTCATCGGGCTTCAAATCTCTCAAACCATCACAACAACCCGATTGAATACTGCGGCCATCGTGAAAAAAACCCAAACACGTAAAACCTGGAATGGCGTTATTCCCACCGCAGTTTCGGCGCCATTGGTGGCCTCCGCCTCCGCCGCCTCCTCCGCCGCCTCCCCCAAAATGATATTAATGGATAATGACGACGAGCTTTGGACGATGAGTTACCGCGAAACCGTGGATTTCCTTGACGCAGTTGCGGCACATGTGAAAAAGGTAACTAAAAAGGACGTATACTGCCGCACCAAAGTCAAAGTCGTGGAGGATGGCCTCGTGGTGGGCGTAATCACCGAAACAAACCAATTTCTTCAAGTAAATGTGGATAAAGACCCACAATTGAATCAAGATGACGGAATTCCGACGATAACGGAAAGCAACCACCTGGTGGCGGATAAAGAAATCGCGATGACCGCGGCGAGCGGGGACGCTGCCGTAGATAAGACGCGCGAGAGATATGTCCGTAATATTCGCCTAGAGACCAATTTCTATAATGTGTTCCGCAATACGGCTCGTAATATATTGGGCCGCCCCGACAATAAAAGAATAAAAGACGATATTGAGAAAATCATTGCGTCACCGTTTATGATTTATCAGAACAAGCTCTCGCAAATCATCGCGCATATGAAGCGAATGCTAGGGAAATTTGTGGCTTTTATTAAATACAGCAAGGACACACTGAAAATGGTGGGCGAAATATCCGGATGTATAACCAGTGATGATGAAACCTGCGGAAAGAAGAGCTATTGTTTGAAGGAATCTGGCGGATTCTGTAAGCTCCTGCTCCCCCAACGAAACCTGATGTATCCGGATATCGATAATGAAATCGCGTATTTCGGTAAATTATCCGACGAAATGATACGATACGAGCGCGTGAAATTGTTTATGTTTGAGCCGACAAAGTATCTCTCGTTTCAAGAGAGAAAATACGACCTTCGCGATGACGAAATCATTTTACTGGAGACGTTTATCACGCAAGAGTATTTTGAAAATATGGAGCCCGCGGATGCGAATCCCTACGTATTTCAGACGAATTTTTATACAGTAGCGCCCAGTAATGCGGGGAGTCGCGGTATCCAATCCTATGACCCGGTGTATCGTAAAGACTATGTAGACCGGTATTTGGAATTGGATGCGGCGGGGGGAGGAGACGGTCCTGACACAAAAAGGGCGTCGGCGGCGGCGGCGTCATCGGCGGAGGCAGCGGCGGCGGTTCTCGGACTGTCCTTTCAAATCAATGAGGTGAATCACGTGCTTGATTTCTGCCACCAGGTATCCAAGCGTAAAATAACCGACAAAATGCGACAACTGTTTTTTCCAAAGACGAATACATTTGAACTCTTATTTTCAAATGAAAGCAATGAATGTTCGTTTGATGTCATTTTGACAATATTGCGGTGCGTCGCGCAAACTGCGTCGAAATGTCCCAGCGGGCATAGTTGTATTCGCCAAAAACAGCCGGCATTCGCATTCAAAGGCGCGGCGGCGGCGGCGCCAGAATCCGAGCTATGCGAGAAATGTCGCACGACCATCGGCCACGACCAAACGGAATTCGGCTGTCGTCAATGTAATTATTTCATATGCGAACACTGTCAAACCCAGCATGTGGGCGAGCTAGCCGAAATGACAATACCAAAACTTAAGAATATTCTTGTTACTGAATACGGAAAATTATCCGAGATGGGTCTTGATAAGAAACTGACGATGATACTAAACGGGTATGGAATGAAGAAATATGCGGATATCGTCAATGAAGGCCGCGCGACATTACCGCAAATTATCCAAAGCGAAAATTACTTTTTAACGAATATTGATATATGGATTCTGGCGCTGTATTTTAAGATACCCATCGCCTTCATCTCTCAATCACTATTAAGCGAAAATAGCAAGAATATGATGGTATTATATGATGACGACCTCACCGAAAGTTATTTCTTCGTCCATCCGTTTTCGGTTACTCAAGATGTGCCGTCTCGGTACGGTTTGATTGAAGTTAAAATACCCGGACCAGGGGGAGGCGAACCTGGACCTGTATCACTCTTGAAGATACCTCACGCGTTTATAGGTGAGGAATTACGAGAGAATATATTAGATGCGCGCGTGTCATTGGAAGAATACATACGCGCGTTTAAATTAGGGAATATCAAACATAAAACCCGCGTGTTTACGATGACGACAGAACCCGCATCGATTGCGCCACTCATCGCAATGACAAAGATGTCCGAAAAGGCATCCCTATTCCAATAAACTAAAATACCTAAAGGATATATATAGGAAATGGAGCAGTTATACGTTACAGCAAATATAGTGGCGCAGAATAATAATAATAATAATAATTTAACGCAGCCACCGCAACTGAATGTATTTGATATTCCAGACGTTATGGCATTTCCCGCACCCGCCGCACTCGCCGCACCCGCCCTCAGCGGAATACATATCGCCAAAGCAATGAATCATAACACAATGACCGACCTAATGAACCAAGTTGTGCGTAGTAATGCGAATAACACACCGTCTGTTTCAACAAAAATGTCAGAGGTATCACTCAAAACACCTGAAAATGTTTCAACATTATCGATTCCCATTCAAACGATTCACGAAACTACTAAAAAACTGCCCCATAAATCAGCAAAAGAATGTCACCGCGTAGTCACGGCAAGCAAAGTCATTATCGAAGATGAGGATAAAGAGTCCGTAATTGATTATGATGACGAAGACCCCGAAATCAAAAAAATCAAACTGTCGTTGTTTCATTTTGCCAAAGATATCACATTCAATCTGATATTTACCATTCCGTTTCTACGGACAAAACTAAACTCTATTCTTAAAGAACCTAATTTAGCAATAAATCAAATTGAGCGGGTATTTGACGAATTTAAGGACCTACTAAATCGACAACAATTAGAGAGTATTAAGAAATATGTGTGCGAAGAAGGGGTTCGCGACAAATTGAATTACATACTGGAGTCCGGGTTTAACAAAATATTGTCGGATGGTAAAATCGATATCAATGATGCGCCGCAATTCAACCAACTCGTCTATTTTATTATTCGGTCATTTAACAATATCAACCAAGGCAAGGTTTATCGATTCTATGTCTCTCGTGAACACGTGATGCTTCTACTTCATTTCATTCTCAAATCGGTATTTACGCTTACACTGAAAGGCGACGAAGAGCAAATGGCAATCGGGCTTTTAGACACAAGTTTTAAACTCGTTCAATTGGAAGTATTGCCGCTGATTTCAAAACGCTGGTATCACCGGTTTCGAATTTGTCACGCGGTGAAGGAAATAGAGGAATTGATTGAATAATGGAATGGAATATTTAGGAAAAAGACGGCGCGTTTTCGCCGAAAAGACAGTTCCCGAAAAGGCAGTTCTTGAAAAGAACTTAAAGATATTTTCTCTGTATAGTATGTGAAAGGCGGATGGCGACGACCATTGGCGGCCTTTACAGCAAAGATACCGGTGTAGCTCAGCGGCAGAGCATCTAACACATCGTTTGTTACCTTTTTACTAGCCCCGCAAGGAGTTGGTCCGTTCTACGAATGATTATCGCCTTATAAGCGGAAGGTCGTGGGATCGAAACCTACCGCCGGTAACAGTCAAGCTGGACGCTATAAACGCAGCATCGTCATTTCATTCTAAGACATTCATTCATTCATTTTACCGGCGTGGCGCAGGGGAAGCGCGCGGGGCTCATAACTCCGAGGACACTCGATCGAAACGGGTCGCCGGTATTGTCAAGCTGGACGCTATAAACGCAGCATCGTCATTCATTCATTTTACCGGCGTGGCACAGAGGACGCGCGCGGATCATAACTCCGAGGACACTCGATCGAAACGAGTCGCCGGTATTGTCAAGCTGGACGCTATAAACGCAGCATCGTCATTCATTCATTCATTCATTTTACCGGTGCGGTGTAGCGGTAGCACACAGCCGCGTTCATTAGCGCTGAGAACGTAGGATCGAAACCTACTGCCGGTATTTTTCATCACATCGCACCGGTGCTTTTAGGCACTCGAGCAACATCACAAACCTCCTTAGCTCAGAGGCAGAGCGCGGGGCTCATAACCCCGAGGTCGATCGGATCAAAACCATCAGGAGGTAATAACCTATATTATTGGGTTTTCATTATTCACTTTATAGAAGTGAATCTGCCTTCACAAAGGCGCAATCATTTTAAACCACTTCCACGGCGGACGTTTTATCGTCTGACATCTACTTTACTGATGACTCATCATCGTCGGTCCGAAAGTCAGATGGTTATCTTCTTTACTCATTAAAAGAACGGTGTGGGATCGATACCTACAGGTGGTAATTGTCAAGCTGGACGCTATAAACGCAGCATCGTCATTTCATTCTAAGAAATTCATTCATTCATTCATTCATTCATTTTACCGGTGTGGCGCAGGGGCAGCGCGCGGGGCTCATAACCCCGAGGTCACTCGATCGAAACGGGTCGCCGGTATTGTCAAGCTGGACGCTATAAACGCAGCACACGACTAACGTCGTATTTTACCGGCGTGGCGCAGAGGTAAGCGCGGGACATTTTGTCTACTAGACAAAATACCCCGAGGTCACTCGATCGAAACGGGTCGCCGGTATTGTCAAGCTGGACGCTATAAACGCAGCATATAAAATTGATTTAAACATAATACGTTTACATCAATCATCGCGCAATAGAATAATGGAACAAGCACAAACACCGAATCGTGTCGAACAAATGAAGGCAGTCCAAGCCGAAGCATTGGAACTGTTTACGCGTAAAAACGCAGATTATGGCGATGCTTTTTCGAAATATGGCGTCATTGGCGTTCTTATGCGAATTGAGGATAAGCTACAACGGTCGATGTCGATTACGAAAAACGGCGTGAATTTAGTAAACGACGAAGGCATCCGAGACACTCTCATTGATTTACACAATTACGCGGCGATGGCGTTGATGTTGCTGGACGAGTGAGTGGAACGTCAGTGGAACGCGAATGGAACGCGAGTGGAACGCGAGTGGAACGTCAGTGGAACGCGAGTGGAATGAATGGAAAAGAACTTAAATATATGGATATATAGTTAAGTGGGTATGACCGCATAACTGCTGTCGTATTCCGCACTGGTTACGCTCTTTTAGTTCAGCGGTAGAATTTGGGTCTTATGTGCCCACGGTCACGGGTTCGAACCCCGTAAGGAGCATTTTTACTTTCATAAAATTAAAATACTTATTACATAATAATTATTATATAATAATATATATATAATGCCGAAACAATCCTCATCCGCTCGTCAAAGCCAATCCGGCGCTCGTCGCCGCAAATCCGCCGCCGCGCCCCGTCGCCGCAAATCCGCGACTCGCCGCCGTAGCCGTCGTAGCCGTCGTGCCATCCAAAGTGGTGGATGAGGCCAGGCCGCACCCATCACCACCAATTAAAATAAGCACGCGAGTGTAATGTATCGTTGTGAAGACGCGTTTATAAACCGAAACAACGGAGAAATGCGGTACTGATTTGATACATGTGAATATTTAGTATTATTATATATATAGTAAATATTCGGTTATGGTAAATAAAACCACAGTCAAAAATAACAATAAGAAGAAACCCGCAGAAATCGATAATAAGAATAATAAGAATAATAAGAAACCCGCAGAAATCGATAATAAGAATAAGAATAAGAAACCCGCAGAAATCGATGATAATAAGAAGAAACCCGAAGAAACTACAGATGATAAAGGTGCTCTAGACGAAAAAGGCAATCCATACCCAATCGAAAATCCGGAAGGCGGAGACCCGATATGTCCTGGTGGATATAAAATAGACTATCAGTTTGATATTTTTGACCCGATTAATCCCCTATTTCGCTGTGTTCCTGCGTTAAAAGAAGACGGGGACAGTGTTGCTGGCAAGTTGTTGAAAATGGCGAACAACCCGTCAGGTGGTGTAGCGAATATAATGACGGGTCCATTACCGGTTTTTGGCGGAGGTAGACACCGTAGTCATCATCGTCATCGCCTTCGCCGTAGCCACCGAAGCAGCCGACGACGCCACCGCAGCAGCCGACGACGCCACCGCAGCAGCCGACGACGCCACCGCAAATCCTAGATTGGTATATGTGTCAACCGACGATGCTTACCGAATACGGTGTAAAGGTTCGTGTGTGTATAATATATGACGAAATGGTATTAGCAAAAACGAATGTTAAAATTGAACCGTCGCAACGTGTAATCCCTACATCAATGCCAAAAATGACTATAACGAAACCAGTATTGAAGTGGGTGGGTGGAAAGACACAGATTCTTGATGAAATCCTATCGTCTTTTCCAACAGAGATAAATAATTATCACGAACCATTCCTAGGGGGAGGAAGTGTTCTATTTGGATTACTGTCCTGTGTGAAATCTGGAAAAATCAAGGTTTCTGGTAGTATCTTTGCGAGTGATTTGAACGCAAATCTTGTCAGTCTGTATAGAAATATTCAGTCATCTCCGCATGAACTTATCGCCGAAGTAAAAAAACTGGTAGAAGAGTTCAATACAATCAAAGACGTTGTTCAAGTAAACCGCAAGCCCAAAACTATACAAGAAGCGTCGACATCCCAAGAATCGTACTATTTCTGGATTCGGTGGAGATTCAATACACTATCAAAAGAAGAGAGAACGACTGTGAGCGCATCTGCGATGCTTCTCTTTATGAATAAGACATGCTTTCGCGGACTTTATCGTGAAGGACCCAACGGTTTCAATGTTCCGTTTGGAAACTACAAAAACCCCTCTATTTTCGATGAAGTTCATATTATAGAGGTATCTCAACTTATCAAAGATGTTATATTTACGCAAAGGGCCTTCGGTGATTCGCTGAAAGACGCCGAATTAGGCGACTTTGTATATCTTGACCCACCTTATGCGCCGGAGTCAGATACTTCATTTGTATCATATACATCGGATGGTTTCAATCTTGATAATCACAAAGCACTATTCGAGTTATGTAATACTTTCACGGAGAACGGTGTGCGCCTTCTTATGAGTAATGCCGATGTAACACTTGTAAAAGACGCGTTTCCATCTCCAACCTATAAAACAAAAATAATATCTTGTAGAAGGGCAATAAACTCAAAGAATCCAGAATCCAAGACGAACGAAGTATTGATTACAAACGAATAATAAGTGTATGTAGAATGTCTGTCGCGCCAATATATTCAATTCGATTTTCCTTGAAGAAGTCGAGAAACTTCTTTTTTTGTGCGCTACATTTTGAACCAGCAAGATTACCATATTGCTCTCTGCAAACCTTCTCTGCTCCTCCAATACATAGAATCTTGAGTGGTTTTAAATAAAGGTCTGGAATTTCAGAATACTTGAAAGGACAACCCAGAATCTTCTCACCGGCGGTTCCTCCTGTATGGAAAGTTCCAGCTTTCGCTTCTATAATAGCATCATCAACTTCATAATCAGGTTGATAATGCTCTTTCTTGACTGGTTTAGAAATCTCTTTTCCAAGAAGAAGATAGATTTCCTCGCACAGATGTTCTCCAAATTTGTTCGTCCATTGTTTATCCAACTTCAAATCTGGCCGACGAGTTTTTAGCATATCTTGTCCCCATTTATCTTCAAGCACTTTATACTTCGCCTCATCCGATGTCTTGTTCTTCTTTTCAATAGGGGGGAGGAAGGAAAGGTCTCCAAACAACCACATAATCACCTCTCTCTTTCTTAGAAGAACAATACGCTTGTCCATATTCGTTTCGATAAACTCATATACTTTATCAACGACCGACATCTTTCTACTATACTAGTGATGTTTTACCTTTACACCAGTTTTCACAGTCAATTTTTTTATTCAATAGTAACGTGATTTAGAACCCAATATCATAATCATCGTCCATCTTTCCAAGTCGCACCTTCTTCACATTATCCACACACGATTGAATCGCCAGTTTCGGAATACCGCACTTGTCCGTATCCAATCCAACGGACGAATTCGCCTTGAACGCCGCTTCAATCTCTTCATTTGCGTCGGTATGGCGATAGTCTACCGCTTCTTGTTTCATCATTTCGTCCATATTCACGAGAACCTGAAACGCGCTTGTGCCATAATATCCTTCCTGGCCGCACATCACATTGGCGGAGATACCACGCATCGGGTCCAACTCCGCGTGACGAGCAGCCTTCAAGAACATCTCCGGCGTCTCTTCAAACGACGCCTTCGCAATCGGGCCAATATCATCGCTGTTGATTCCGTGGCGGAAGATGGATATCATCGACGACGACACCGTCATACGGTCGCACAGTAGGCACACGTGGTGATAGTTGATTGGCGAGTCGTCAAACACTTCCGCGAGTTCGTTATAGATGGCCTGACGCGCTGCTTCGATTCCAAATACGCGATACACTTCTTGAATATCGTTACTCACCGTGCGCTTGGCGTCGATATAATCCAGCCCGAGCATATGGACCAGGTTCGTTCCCGTCGTATCAAGCACCCAACTGTCTTTTTTCGTATACACGCCATCCGCCTTTACAAGCGTATTCTTGATTTTACGCAGTGTCACCTTCTTGATTCCTTTGACGCCGCGAAGCACGATATTATTCAATAGCTGGTCTTGGAATGACTTAATCATATAAATGTGGTCCGATTGGTCTAGCGGGTTTTGTTTATGGCCTCCAGCCGCGCCACCGCCACCGCCACCGCCGAACCCGCCGCCGCCGGATTTCTTGCCTTGCGCGATATTTTCCATACGAATGCGGAATACAAGATTGTCGTCATTGTAATCCGAGAACGCACACGTAACATCATTTCCGTAGCTATTATTGATTGCGAAGTGAATATCATCCATCGTGAGTTTCTTATCCAACATTGCCTCGGAGTTAATCTTAATGCGGATAATCCACTTGGATTTCGTCGACGACGCCGCGCCACCGCCACCGGCACCGCCACCGCCACCGGCACCGCCACCACCGCCCCCCGGAACATCCGGAGCACCTCCCGTTCCCACGGTCACCGAATCACGCACACACTCTTCGATGAGTTTCTCAAACTCCTGATACTGGGTCATCACCGCGCGGTCTTGTTCTACAAGTGTATTCAGGTCATCTGGGTCAAAGCAGACCTCCACTGTATCCACCACTTCGGAGAGTTTTGTATGCTCTATCATAGGAATGAACTCCTGGACGCGCTCGGGCGTGTTTTCGTCATCCTCCTTGAAACATACAGTAATCGACGGATTCTTCGGATTCTCAGACAGCGACAGGATTTCCTCAATACGTGGCACACCACGCGTCGCATTGGACTTGGACGCAACACCCGCAGAATGAAACGTGTTCAGGGTCAGTTGGGTAGTAGGTTCACCAATACTCTGGGCGGAAACCATTCCAACCATTTCACCTGGCGCAACAATGGACCGCTTATACTGAAGATTGATAACACTGATGAGGATGGACAGCGCGCTCTTATTGAACCGCTTCACGAGCAAGAGTTCTTTTGGCGAGAGGTAGTAGTAATACATCACCTTGAAAAGCTGTGTTGGCGGAGCATAGTATAATGTCTCAAGTTGTCGAAACCCGGCGGATATCATATCCATCGCTTCCAGTGGCGTAATATCCACCATCGAGTTCTGGTTGATTTGTTGCTGAGCTTGGACGTTGTTGATGATGTGCGTAAATGAAACCGGCATTTGGACGCCCTTATTGTCGAGGCGGTTGAATACGCGTTCAATGATGAGGTCGCGCATTTCAATCATATAGTCGATGAGGTCGCGGATTTTTGTGGTCGTCGGCGTCTTCTCTTTCCTCATTTTCGCATAGGCCGTCTTCGTGAAAGCAGTCACTGCGCTTTCTTCCGTCTCACTGGAATTGTCGAGTGGCATATGAAAGTGGGCGTAGATTTCGTCCAGACTCATCGCGACCAAGGGCAGAATCTGGTTCTCGACTTTAATCGTGTCAATGCCATCGTCACCGTAGGAGAACTGGATGATGCGTTGTTTGCCGTTACGGACGGTCATATCATATTCCACTTTCAGGTCTTCCATACCCTTGATAAGACGGCGCTGGATATATCCTGTGGTGCTGGTATCGCGGACTTGAAGCCCGTTCGCGAGACCGAAGTTGAGCGTCTTGGGAATGGTCAAATCATACATCTTCGGGTGAAGTGCTGGGTCCACCATTGTCATTTCAACGATTTCATCTAGGATGACGTCATTGAGGGTGCGGGGCTCCTCCTCCTCGCCGTAAACTGCGTCGTCATCTACCGACACACCGAGTAATGATGCGAGTCTTTTTCCGTTTGAACCGCGAATGATAAGGGATGCGGATGCGGATGCGGATTCTTGAATTTCGGCGTGAATATTTACACGAGAACACATAAACGCTATGTCTTCTGCGAGGCGAACATTACCGAAATTCAGTTCAATTCCAGATGATGTCGTAACCGCGCGTGATGAAACATACGCAATAAGAAGTCCTCTGATATACTCCTTTCCGGCGATATAAGCCTCGTCTGGGATTTGGACGTCAATGGCCGCACCAGCGCATTTGCCGCGCATAAATTCCGCTACAGTCTCAGCTGTCACTGGGTCCACACCGTAATCGCACACGTTCTTCGCAACCGGAACAAAGTCACCAACCTTGATTTCCTCCGTATACTTCTCGCGGAACTGCTGGAGCTCTTCATTCCAAACAAGAAGCGACTTATTTGCGGTAACCGTTACATAACGACCTGCTTTGGTTTTGATTTTGAATAACTTCTCGCCTGGGTCGTGACGCGTGACTGCGGTGATGGTCTCCCACGAAACATTTCCATCATAATCCATCGTCACGATTTTAATCGGATGTGACAACTCCAAGTATTCCATATTCTGCTCGGTCATATACTTAATCCTACTGGCAGTAGCGGCGGTGGCGGCGGTGGTGTCGATGTGCGCGTCAATCCATTCTCCAATCTTGACGTATTTCGGTACTTCATTTTCGACAACGACAATCGGTGTCTCCCACGTCACGGATTTCACGGCCGTATCAATCAACCCGATACGACCACCCATCGCGTGGAAGAACAATTCCTCCGGAGACAATCCCGAAATAAACGAACTCTCAATGAATCCGCGCGCCAGGGGTCCGTCATCAAACTTATTGAAGTGCGGCAGTGTCCTGCTGTCAAACCCGTATGAGATACGCTTGCCCTCAATGGCCTGTTGTCCCAGACACGAAATCATCTGCGAAATATTGAGGTCGCTTCCCTTTGACCCCGAAAGCACAAGTCCGACGAATCGGTTCGTGGAATTCAGACTGTTGATTCCGATTTTGCCCGCATCATTTGTCGCAGAATTCAGAATGTTCGACACCTTCGCCTCGAATTCAGCCTCATTTGACTTCCCCGTCTTGTTCTCGAAAATCCCCAGATGGACCTGGTCGATTAAGTTCTTCACTTCGGTCTTCTTCTTCGTGATGACATCCACGATTTGTGTGTTCGTGGTCTTGTTCGCAATAAGGTCGCTAATACCAACACTGTATGCGTGCGATTTCATATATTCCGTGATGATATTCTGGAGCCCGTCGATGAAGTCGGATGCGGCGATATTTCCGAAATCGTTACAGACGCGCTGGATAAGACCCACGCCGCCACCACCAAGCACGCTCTTGTCGATTTGGCCGCGCAACATTCGGCCGTTCCTGATTTCAACCACATTATTGGACGTCGCGTAGTCTTCGTTGGGGTTCTTCTCGCCGAACTGGCGTTTCTTGTATTTCAGCGTCAGGGGCGGCAGGATTTGCGACAGGACGTCAAAATTGGTAATGTCTTCGCCGCTCTTGAATAGCGTTTCATTGACGCGGGGGTAGGCCGCGAGCAGGTTCATCGCCTCCCTCGGCGTAAATTTAATATTTTCACGTGTAAACAAATAGGACCCAATCAGCGAGTCCTGGAAGACGCCGATAATCGAGCTATTGTTTGCCGGACTGATGAGTTGATAAGGAACTGCGGCCAGATGGCGCAACTCAATCTCGGACTCATCATCCTGTGGCATATGTAGGTTCATTTCATCTCCCGATGAATATCCTCAAGGTTTCCCAAGAGGCTGGACTGTATCATAGACGCGCTCAGAATGGCTAGTTCATCATCGCACACCAACACCGGTTCAGTCTCTGAGTGCCTTCCATAGTCTACCGATGCGACCGTAGGAAGTAACACTGCTGATTGCCCAATTCTTTACATTATTACCATTGGGTTCGTCAATTAAACGAGTTCCTCGCAGACGTTTCCGTCCGAAAGTGGTAGTAAAGACTCTAAGGGGTTTCCAGCAACAAGGTGTTTCGCCCATCAGTTCATATGTTCCATATGACCCAATAGACTAGGAGGTAACACGCTTTTCACGCCTCCTGTTTCCGACAGAGATGTTTATCGAAATCCGCATTATAAGGTTTCGTACAACCTACGTTCATACGAAATGTATCACCCTGATACATCACACGCACAATGTGACACATCATACTCATCCTATGAAGGGTAGGCTGACGGTTGAAGAGAATCGCGTCGCCGTCCATCATATGACGATGAACGATGTCGCCATTATTCAGCATAATGTTTGCGCGGTCAGCATAACGAAGCGAAATGGATTCGCCCGTCTTCCGCTCCAGGATTTTCGCGCCGGGATACTCATCCGGACCCGCGCGAACCAACCGAAGCAGGAATTTCTTATTCCGGTCATTGACGACCACCGGCTTCGTAATATTCTTCGCGATTTTCAACGGAACACCGAGTTCACGAATGGAGAGATTGGGGTCAGGTGTAATGACCGAACGCGCCGAAAAGTCAACACGTTTTCCCATCAAGTTCCCGCGCACGCGCCCCGTCTTCCCGTTCAAGCGTTCTTGGATAGACTTCAGAGGACGACCGGACCTCTGCGCGACTGGAGCGCAACCCGGGATATTGTTGTTGACTTGCGTCGCCACGTAATACTGGAGCATCATATGCCATCCATCGATGACATTCGCAGGCGCGCCTTCATTGATTTTGTCTTGAAGCGTCGTATTGGCCTTGATAATATTCACAATGATGTGCGTGATGTCGTCTTCACTGCGCTGGGACCCATCCATCTTCACTGACGGTCTGACCGCGGGTGGCGGAATGGCGAGAACCTGGCAAACCATCCAGTCGGGTCGCGAGAATACAGGGCTGAACCCCATAAACTCGACGTCTTCGTCACTGATTCTGCGGAAGATTTTGATGACGATTTCTGGCGTGAGTTTCATAGAGAGCGACCCATCCTTGTCTGTCTCCGCTGCGCTTCCTGCGAGGCTGGCGGCGGTTGTCTCTTCTAAAATTCCCTTGACGTTGTCCCATTCTGCGTAGATTTTGCCAAGTCCGGCCTTCATTGTAATCCTGGTGGGCTGAAGACAGCCGCAACCGGTCTCGGTGTCCTCACCACAACGCTTGATTTTACTGGCGACGCGGAATACGTGGCTCCATCTTTCGTCAGCGGGTAGCGAAAGTAACTGTTTGTTGGCGGATTTGCTCATACGAAGCGCACTACACTTGATACAAACACAGCGTAGAATCTTGATAATCGTTCCTAGATATTGGTAGTAGAACACGGGTCGGGCCATTTTGATATGCCCGAAGTATCCGGGGCATTTCATATAATCCAGGCCATCTGTAGGGCAGATGACGCCGGGGTCAATCGGCCCCATCCGTGGGTCAAATAGACCGCCAATGACTGGCTTGTTATTCACATATGTTTCACGATTGGTTATTTCGGCGACGGAACCCTTTAATATTTCTTCGGGCGACATAATACTAAATTGAATGCCGATGATTTTAGAAACTGGAGTTGTCATTTTGTGAAACCTTTCGTGTTCGGTCTTCTTATATACCTAATATAATATTTAGATTGTTTTCAATTTTGTAGGAATATGTGAATTGGAATGATAATGTATGGAATCAGTGAAATGAATGAAATCAGTGAAATTAGTGAAATGCGCGAGCGGTAGCGTAGCGGGATGGAATATGGAAAAAATTGAAATGGTTTTCTGACATCAGCATATCAGCAGGCTACGTAACAAAACAATGTCACCATTTATCATCAAGAGGACCAACAAGAAGAACCGCATCCTAGGAAAGATGTCGACGTATAAGAAGCACCGAGATGACGACAATATTCCCGAGATGGATTCGGACGCAGAGAGTTCATCATCTGCGTCGTCGGTCGCGTCGTCATCCCCTGTGAATAAAAAGAGAAAGACTGCTGCGGCGAATCTGGTGGTCGGGAAAATCGCGGAAGCGCTGGCTTCATCGGTTATTGCCGCAGCAATCGCCAGCAGAAAAGGACAAAAAGGACGCGCTAGCAGAAAGTTGCGTCGCGAAGAGACCGACGAAGACGACGATGAAGACGAAGAGGAGGACGAGGACGAGACACTCGGCAGCGAGGACAGTGACGACGACGAGGACAGTGACGACGACGATGAGGACAACTACGACAGCGACGAGGACGAGGATGACTACGACAGCGACGACGACGAGGACGACGAGGACGAGGACGACGACAGTGATGACGACGACGACAGTGATGACAGCGACGGCGACAGTGAAGCCGAAATCGCGCGTCATAAGAAGCAGCAGAAGGAGATGGCGCAACAATGCGAGAAAAACAAACTCAAGCTCGCAGAAGTCAAGGCGACCATTCAATCCCTCACCGAAACAATGGCCGGCAACACGACGCTCGCAAACAACAAGTTTATGAAGAAGCAAGTGGAAGAAATGAAACAAAAGCAGCGCGACATTGAAAGCCAGCTTCGCGCGGCCGAAAAGAAGCGTGACAAGCTCAACGTCAAAGAGTTCAAAACACTTCTGCGAAAGAAGAATTCCACGAACGACCTTCGCTTCTTCCGCCGCCATATGACACCTGCTGAGCAACAGAAAGTTATCGCCGACTTGAAGCAAATCCACGCGGTCAGCATCATTCAGAAACCCTACCGACTTTCCCTTCTGGAAACCGACATCCCAATCGCATTCAAGGCCATCGCGATGCGCAAAATCAATTCGCTGCGTCATATGGAGCCGGGATGCGGTGAGTATTACAAGGTGAAGAATTGGGTCGACACCTTTATGAAAATCCCCTTCAACCGAACCAAGAATCTCCCCCTCACCATCGAAGACGGACTGGCGCGTTGTAGCGAGTTTATGGAGGCGTCCAAAACCACACTGGATACCGCCGTCTACGGACTCAATGACGCGAAGCTCCAGATTATGCAGATGGTCGGTCAATGGATTTCCAACCCTGCGGCAATGGGAAGCGCCATCGCCATCAAGGGTCCAATGGGAACCGGCAAGACGTCGCTCGTGAAGGAGGGTATCAGCAAGATTCTCGGCCGCGATTTCGCCTTCATTGCGCTGGGTGGTGCGACGGACAGCAGTTTCTTGGAGGGTCACTCCTACACTTACGAAGGCAGCACGTGGGGCAAAATCGTGGAAATCATCATCCAATGTGGTTCGATGAATCCCGTCATCTACTTTGACGAACTTGACAAAATCAGCGAGACGGCGAAAGGCGAGGAGATTGTTGGTATCCTGACGCACCTCACCGATACGAGTCAAAACTCGCAGTTCCACGACCGCTACTTTGCGGAAATCGACTTTGACTTGAGCAAGTGTCTCTTCATCTTCAGCTACAATGACGAAAGCAAAGTGAACCCCATTCTGCTTGACAGGATGTATCGCATTAACACGATGGGGTACAACAAGAAGGACAAGACGCAAATCGCGCAGAAATACCTCATCCCCAAGATTTGCGCCGAGGTGGGCTTTCGTGAAGGCGACATCGTGATTCCCGACCACGTCATCGAGCACATCGTGGAGAATTATACGGAGAGAGAAGAAGGGGTCCGCAATCTGAAGCGCTGCCTGGAAGTCGTTCATCGCAAGTTGAACTTGTATCGTCTCATCAAGCCCGACACGCCGCTGTTTGAGAAGGAGATGTCGCTGAAGGTCGCATTCCCATTTTCGGTGACAAACGAAGTGGTGGACAAGTTGGTGAAGCAGGCCAGTGAAGACAAGCGGATGAATTTGAGTTTGTATTTGTAAAAAGGTGCGGGGGGGTGTGGTGTAGGTGTGTGGTGGTGTTAGGGGGGTGTGTGTGTTACTAACCTTTTTTTTATATAATAAATATATAAATCATACGATAAATGTCCGCTAGGGGTGGTGTATCTTCTCCACGAAGTAAATCTCCTACCCAAGGTAAAGGTGACTCTCCACGAAGTAAATCTCATACCCAAGGTAAAGGTGACTCTCCACGAAGTAAATCTCCTACCCAAGGTAAAGGTGACTCTCCACGAAGTAAATCTCCTACCCAAGGTAAATGTGACTCTCCACGAAGTAAATCTCCTACCCAAGGTAAATGTGACTCTCATTTCAAGCCACTACCGCTACCCAAAGCAAATGCTGATAAACCAAAATATCAAACAAAAATAACAAGTTTAGAAGAACATTTATTACATCACACTGAACTGCTTCCAACACTTAGTACAACTAGGATAATAGCATCAAAGCCAACAATTATTCCTAATACATCACAAGATAATTTTCACTTCACCACAGTCAAAGGACACGGTGACAGTTGCCACGCTATATTGGTTTACGTAAGAAAAAATGACAAAGGGCAAAATACTGTGTATTATTATGACCCTGCTGGTAAACCAAGTAAAGTCCCCCATACATTTAAAATTAACGGTAGTAAAGACTCAGTACAAATTAATCCAGATATGTGTCCTGATAAAGGAATCAACCCGGAAGGGTATTGTGCGTTGTGGTCTATCGTGGTTGTGATATTATGGGACCGTGCCTCCGGGTCAACGTTTGGTGAAAAAATGAGTATTTTACAAGAATTTAACTCAAAAATTACTGGCACCAAAAAAAAAGTTCCAGGTCTAAGAAAATGGTTCATAGCAACGATATATCATCTTCTTATGAAGAATCGTGATTACACTCGTGAAGTAACAAAAGAATTTATAGACGCGGTATGGGAGCATATTCAGTTGGTATTGAATTATGACGATTCTTCGGAGGTCAAGGTACACGTCGTTAAAATTGCGAAACTTATAGAAGAGTTTGACAAACATAAAGAAGATATAAAAAAGAAGGGACTTAGTGGAGATGAAGAGAAAATCGAAATTGAACGTAATACCATCGAGTTGGACAAAGCGGTTGATACGTATATTAAGAGTATTATGAGTGGGTCTGGTGCTGCTGCTGGTGCTGCTGCTGGTGCTGCTGGTGCTGCTGATGTTGATGATGCTGCTGATGATGATGGTGCTGTTGCTGATAGTGATGGTCCTAAGGCTGGTGCGGTTGATTCTACTTCCGCCGATGGCGGTGGTCTACGTCGGGCGCGTTCTCTACGACGTAAAAATAAAATGTATCGGTCTAAGAAACTAAGAAAAAAACGACGAACGGTGACTCGGCGTAGTAAGCGAAACTATCGGAAATAAAAATCTTACCTTGCTTACCGTGTCGTCGTCGCCGTCGTCATCACGTCGTCGTCGTGATTAGGATTCCATCGCGTCCGCGTTTTGCGCTGCGTCGTGTGCCTGTTGTTGTGTGTAATACCACATTTGCGCTTCCTCCCATTCAAATCCGCGAATTGCTTCCGGTGTAAGAATGCGGTCTTCAAATTCTTTCGTGACGTCGTATCTTGCCACTTCTGTTTCTTCGATTCGGGAGTTCGCGGTCGTCGTCGTCGTCGTCGTGACAATAAATTGTGCCGCGGGTGATTCGGATTCGGATTCGATGTCGGTGATGAGGGTCATCCGCGGCCATTTCAGTGGTGTAATGTGAAACTTGTATTCGGTCGTCACCTCCGCCGCCGCATCATCGCCCATCTCTTGCGCTTGCGCCCAACAGTAATGCGTCACGCGCCACCATTCCGACGCGGCAAACTCGAGGAGCGCGTGTTCGCGGCAAGTGCGAATAAATGCGCGGCATTGTTCAGCGTGATGAATAACCCGCCCAACCAGTGTTTCGGCTTCCGTCTTGAATGCGAGAATGTGTTGATTGCGTAGTGCTGCCAAAATGTCGTTGACCTGTTTCAAAATTTGATGACGTTGTGTTTTGTATTCTTCTTTTTGTTTGCCGATGAGTTCGCGCAAATAGACCACATCCGGGTTATCTTCCGGCGAGCTGACTTCAACAAATCCGCCTCCGAATTCTTCAAACACGGAAGGAGGTAGACTCTTGAGAAGATTGAGAAGTTCGACCTTGATGCGCCCGATGTTCGTGTTTTTCATTTGTTTGGCATTCACGAGCATCTTGCGTAATTCCTCCAATTTGTCAAGACATTCGCGTATGCGGGCTTCGTGTTCGGTCAGGGCGCATCCGCCGCCGCCGGCGGTGTGGGAGCTTGAGCCAATCAATTCACACACCAGTCGCTTGTGGCTGGCCACGCATTCGTGAGCCAGCGCATTTTGTCCCGGGCGGCCGATTGGATTGAACGCAACATTCGCAGATGGTTGATTCAAATCGCAATGAAGTTCGCGGTAGAACTCATAATCGATGAGGTCCGTTATTTCTTGAATATATTTCTTGAGTTCCTTTGCTCCGTTTACAGATTTTGTGAACGTTGTCATTGTAGTGTCGTGTCGTGTCGTGTCTTTGCTTTCGCTACCATCTGTCTTCCTCTTGGAAAGGTATTTCAATTTTTTCACATTGCGTTGAATATGAACGCGATGTGAACAAAACTCGGGACGGCCCGGCCGGTGACCTTAGACCCCCGAATCAGATGTGCGGTTTCCACCGCGAGTATTCAAGTAGTTGATTTGCTCGGGGGTCATACACACACAACCGGTGCTAGACGAATAAGGCGCTGGGCAGCATTCGGGTTTAAATTTATTCTTGGCAAAGAGGACCATCTCGCCGTTCTTCAGGGGCTCATCCGCGGTATACGCGCTTCCAGTATTGTTGATGATACCATAACCGAATTCGGACGCATAGGTGTTCGCTTTGGTCACCCACATTCCGGCTACATCTCCATTCTGAACCTCATTGATATCCGAACCCATTAGGGCCAACCCTTCCTTGCCCGCGGTGACGGGAATCTTCTCCACAAACGGCTCCGCGCCGCCGCTGCCGCCGCCCATCATACCTGCGAGTTGATTGAAACCCGTCGTAAAATCGGTCGGCAGTCCGGCAAGCATTCCTTCTTTTACCGGAGTGCCGGTCGCCTTAATGATATCGGGTAACTTCTGCGCATTGGCCATCATTTCAGCCGCATCCTCGGCGGCTTTCTTCTTGGACGCAGCAGAACCAGGTTGTCCTACATCTTTATTATCAATACCTTCCTTTATCGAGGCGCCATTACGCCCCATCAGGTATGTAAATACCGGGTATCGGCAACAACCGCACATCAGGTTTGCGCCGATAAACAGGGAAACAAGGACAAGTAGAATAAGTTTGTAGTTCATTTGTATTGTTTTATAAAACAAATATCGCTGGATGGGTGATTATAATAAAACCATAGATAATTATTATTATCCGTTTGGGTTTTCGCGTATCTCTAAATACTACGGCGCAGGAATGCGGCTTGTTCGTTGTCGCGTAATCTGACGCGATACAATTCCCAACATAATAAGTGGAATCGCGATCGTCAGAAAAACCGCAATCGCCGCAATGGCGAGCACCCAACCTACAAAAGGGATATACCATAACACAATAATAACAATAACCATCACCACCAATATGATAATCATCATTTCATATACGGACCCGATGAGAGAATAAAACGACCAGAGTACACCGACAAATGTGAGCAAGAATGTTGCTAATATACCTTTTATTTTCTCGAAGAAATCGACCATTTTAATCAACATCGTTTGGACCGGGATAATAATGTTTTGGATACGGTAAAAAACGGACAAAAATATATTCTTGAGGGCATCGCGCATACGGTTGAATAACAGGCGTAATCTCTCAATCACCTCCAGGATATTCTTGAAGACGCCCATTACGACATTGAAAATGACATAGACCATACTCATTGGACGGTCAAATACACCTTTTGTGGTATTTGCGCTACATTCCATAAAATTCTGTTTGGTGTATTCCAATGGACTGACCCCATCAGGCGCATTAATCCACCCCGCAAATGGCATAACATCTGGGCGGCATCTGTATTCCGGCCAATCGCGCTTGACTTCGAGCAGCTTATTCTGTATTTGAAAGTATGTAACTGCCGACATAAACAAAAAGACGACGACGCATACTTTAATAATATCAATGCCATATCGTCCAGTAAAAGTTTTGTCCCCGTATAAATAGTTCACTCGGTCAATGAGAGGCTGTTTTTTGATTTTTTCTAGTTTTTCGTCGTATCCGGCCGTCCCTTGCTTCGCATAATCTTTTAGTGATGAAAATAACGATTTACGAACAGTTTCAGACCCTTTACTGAATGCTTTATCTCCGAGTTTTTTAGATATAAACCCTAAATCTACTAGATAGTCATTTGCTGTGGATATTATAAAGGATAATATAGTATCCGTCATAACTATATTCAGATATATTTTACTTATATTTGAATATCGCCCTGTTGCCCAGCGCTGCCCGGCGGATTTCGCGGCTCCGCGGCTTCACTACGCTCCTCCGCTGCTCCGCTGCTCCGTTACGATAGAAACGACAGATTCCTATTCATCTGCCCCGGCATTCCGTGTCCGAACATCACCATATAAATAAGAACAAATGCGCCAATCACGATGGACCGGTCTTCCGCCACGAGTGCGGGCTGATTGAATACGTATCGCATCATCAGATAAATGGCGATACCAATCATCGCGGAATGCGCGAACATTACGACACCGCGTTCATAACCCATCTTTTTCGTGTCTGTGTTCTTATTATACTACTACGTTAGATGATATTATTTCCTCCCGAGAGACCTGACCATCTGCCCGAATATACCTCCCCACAAAGTCTTCATCACCATAAGTGCGCTCGACATAACAAACATCAGCGTCGCGAAAATACCGGCGAGTTTATTGACTAAATCTCTCATCGCGATAATAATACGTTGAAAACCGATGATGATATTATTGAAAATCCCGAAGATGTTCTTCACAATCCCCATAATTTTATCACGCAGACCGCCGATGAATCCGCGAATGCTTTCCGTATCTTTGACGATTTTGGTCGCAACCGACCCCACCAATGAAATAACGTGATTCAGTGGCATCATCAGGTAGTCCATATAGCTGCTCTGAGTGGTCTGAATACACTGCATAAAATTGTCACCTACATCGTGTCCAAATAGTTTCGCAAATGGCATAACTGCTGGACTACATCGATAGAGCGGCCAATTGTCTTGTACTTTTTTCATTCCAATTGCTAAAATATTGGATAAATAAAGCCCAATAAAAATGACAATAATAAAAATTGTAAATGCGATATCTGTTGATTTCATATTTGACGACTACGTTTTGCGTCTTCCGTTATATTACCCTCATATAATATCTCATCAGAGGCTATCGCATTACGACAATACCTTACGCAACACCTTCTTAATATTGTAGGCAACCATACTTGTGAGTGATTGGTCGTGGCGAGGGCGGCGGTGAGACCGGCGGTGGCGCGCCGTCGCGTGACTGAATCGCACCTTTTTGCGCCCTCCTTTCTGTGTCGCATATGCGTCATTTATGCTATTGGATTGTGCTTGATTATGAAGTGCGGTGAAATTGGCGTTTTGTGCTCCGGCGCATTGGGGGCCAGCAGAGCAGGTTGACCCGACTTGTGGGATGACGATTGAGCCGCCGGTCTGTTTCTCCTTCGCAATATATCGGCGACCTTTGTATGTGCGAATAAATGATTTGCGACCCTTGCGACGACTGCGGCTACGGCCTCCTGATAGTGTATTGACCGCATTTAATTGTCCCTGTTGCGCCTTGACGCCCTCCATCGTGGCTTGCGGTGTCGCAATATTCGCCGGGACTTGGATATTCGCCGCGTCATAACTTGGTGCTTGTGGTGCTGCTTGAATATTGAGAGGCATAGCGTGTGTGTGTGCGTGCGTGTATATATAACAATTATAAAATAAACATCGGGGGGTGAGTTCGCGTTTGAATACGGTCTAAATACTGTGCGTGTAATATATACATTCATTCATTCATTCAATATGGACCCCGACCAACGTATTCATCTTCAAAAACTCATAGAAGCCAACGGAACCGAAGACCATACCGAGGTTATACGCCGCGTCAAACATAGCTCACAAATTCACCAGGATGTCACGACAATGATACAACTCAAACGCGATTACGGGCGTTTAGCCAAATCCAACCCTAAACAATTTGACGCGATGTGCGTGTCTCGTTGCGCCTTTCTCTTTACGTATTACACGGATATATACAACCGTCTGAAATCGGGGGAGATTGACCTAAACCTGATGATGCAAATGATTCGCGTCCTCCGAGAGATTGAGGACGGGAAGCTGGACCAGCACGAGGGGTCGTTTAAGGTTGGTAAAATCCTGAAGAGTATTTACGTGGATAGTGCTTTGAAGCGGTCGGAGAATTTAGACGCGGAGCAGGCGGCGAAAGAGAAACGCGCCGCGACGAAGGCGGCGAAGACATCCCGACCTGCGATTCCAGAGAAGAAGTTGACCTGGGCGGAGTTCAAGGCCGCGCAGCAATCGACAGCTAGGGAGACCGCGCCGGGTTCATAAATAGAATATACCCATTGAGGTAGGTCGCAAATGACACCCACACGAGATAGGGGACGAGTAAATACGCCGCAAGACGGGACACCGGATAAAACGCGCGGATATTCAGGGCGATGAACGCGAGCATTCCGAGAATCACGACGAAACTAAGGTCGGCGCGCTGAAAACGGAAGAAAATCTGAGACCACGAGATATTTAGGACCCACGCCGCGCAATAGTAGAGAAACGCGGTGGAACGGACAGCGGCGCTGATGGTCGTTCTAGTGGCCGAGAGAAATACCACGCCCGACGCAATAATAAGTATATACAAAATCGTCCACGCGATGGGGAAGACCCAACTGGGCGGGGTGAGGGGGGATTGATTGAGGGATTTATACCAGGACGAGGATGCCGAGGCGTCGGAGTTCATTACGAATGAATAGTAATATATTAGGATTAGAATATTACCTACAAACAAGTATAAAATTGAATGCGTATTTTGTATATGAATTACAACATACACAATGCCTCCCAAGTTCAAAATCAAGCCGTCCTATGCCCCTCGTCCCGGCTCTGCTGTCTCCGCTGCCGCCTCCGCAGCCCCTCGTCCCGCCTCCGCAGCCGCCTCCGCAGCCCCTCGCCCCGGCGCCGGTCGTCGCACCCTCGTCATCGTAGAATCCCCCGCCAAGTGTCAGAAAATCGAGGGATACCTCGGCAAAGACAAGTATATGTGTCTCGCCAGTTTCGGGCATATCCGAGAGATTGCGGACGGTCTTAAATCCATCGACGTCGACCGTGAATTCGCGATTAAGTTCGCGATTATGTCGTCCAAGCAGGCCCAAGTCGCGAAACTCCGCGCCGCCATCGCCGACGCCAGCGAAGTCATCCTCGCAACAGACGACGACCGTGAAGGCGAGGCTATCGCCTGGCATTTGTGCCAAGTATTCCATCTCTCGGTAGAAACGACCAAGCGTATTATATTCCACGAAATCACAGAACCCGCGCTTAAGGCCGCCGTCGCCGCCCCCCGCACCATCAATATGTCTCTCGTGCTCGCCCAGCAAGCGCGTCAAGTGCTTGACCTCATTGTAGGTTATAAAATATCTCCTGTATTATGGACCTATGTAGCACACACCAATCTCTCGGCGGGGCGGTGTCAGACTCCTGCGCTGCGGCTCGTCTATGAGAATTATAAAGAAATAGAAGCCTCGAAGGCGACGATGGTGTATACGGTCTCGGGTATCTTCACCAAACTTAATCTTACATTCCATCTCTCGCAAGAAATAGAATCCGCGGGGGATTCGTCCACCGGGGATTCGTCCGGAGAAGAAACTCTCGAGAGATTTATCCGGGAAACAGCGGCGGCGCCAGATACGGGGTTTCGTGCGACGGTAGGCGGACCCGCGAAAAAGACGACCAAGCCGCCACCGCGCCCTTATTCAACGAGCACGCTTCAGCAGGCCGCAAGCAACGACCTTCATCTCTCGCCGAAGGATACAATGTCGGTGGCGCAGAAGTTATATGAGGGAGGGTATATTACCTATATGAGAACAGATAGCCGGGTATATTCGGCGGAATTTGTGGCGAAAGCGTGTGAATATATTCGGAAACGGTTCGGGGGGGAGGGCACTACGGCGGAGGACCTTATTGGAAATCTCTCGGGCGTGTCTAGCGGTGGTGGTCCCGCCGCCGCTGCTGCCACCGCCGCGGCCCACGAAGCCATCCGCCCCACAGATATCTCTCGAACTTTACTTCCACAATCTTGTCATCCGAGAGAACACCGGCTGTATTCCTTGATTCATCGTAATACATTGGAAAGTTTAATGGCGCCGGCAATATGCCAATCTCTCGCGATGGCGATTTCATCCCCGGTCAAGGTCGCGGGCGCACCGACTGCGTGCGAATACAGATACACAGCAGAACAAGTTATAAAACCAGGTTGGAAACTCGTAGCGGGTGGATATGACAAGGAAGCGATGGAGTATACATATTTTGCATCTCTCGTCGCGTCTGCGTCCGCCGCACCCCCCGCGATGCCCTTCAAACGTATTATGACCAAGTGTTCCTTGCGAAATACAAAGTCGCATTATACAGAGTCAGGTCTCGTCCAGATGCTTGAGAAAATGGGGATTGGCCGACCGTCCACCTTTTCCAGTCTCATTGATAAAATCCAGGAGCGCGGATATGTCAAACTCAAGGACGTCCCGGGAAAGTCCATCGAGTGCCGCGAGTTCGTGATAACCAAGAATAGCGGCCCGGCGGTCGCCTCGGTAGAATCAAAAACAGAAGTTCGAGAGATGGGCGGAGAGTCCAGGAAACTCGTTATCCAGCCTCTCGGAATCATCGTGATTGAATTCCTCCTCGCGCACTTTGCGCCCCTCTTTGAATATGAGTTCACGAAGAATATGGAGAACCAACTCGATGAAATCGCAACAGGTGGAATGGTATGGCACGAACTCTGTTATAAAGGGTGGTTTGAGGTCGCCGCGCAATTACAGGAACTTAAAGAGCGCGGTGTCGTGAAGGAGGAAATACAAATCGATGACCGACATTCGTATATTATGGGGAAGAACGGGCCGGTGATTCGGTGTCGCGTGACAGACGCGGACGCGGACAGCTCATCGGGCGCAGACACGGATGCGGACGACGCGGACACGGACGACGACGCAAGCGTCGGGCGGACCCCTAACGTCGCAGAAAAGAAACCGAAATTCATATTTAAAAGTGTGCGTCCGAACCTAGAGTATGCTAAAATACAGCGCGGGGAGTATTCACTCACGTATATGCTCGGCGAGGCTGACGCCGACGTAAAGGAAGGCGGAGCCGTAGCCAGAGCCGGGACCGCCGTCTCTATCGCCGGAGGTGGACGCCTTATGGGTCAATACCAAGGCCAGGATGTTGTTACTAAAAGCGGGAAATATGGCGCATATGTCGTATGGGGCAGTATGAATCTCTCGTTGAAGCCGTTGTTGGGGGGCGGTGGGCGTGGCGGCGGTAAAACCGAGTTTGACCTGACATTACAAGACGTGATTGCGTTTATACAAAAGTCTACTGGTGGCGGCGGCGGAGGTGGCGAAGCGGGAGAAGCGGGAGAAGCGGCGAGCACGGGCACGACGACACCATTCCAAGGACAAATCCTGCGCACAATTGACGAAAATACAACAATAAGATATGGAAGATATGGGCCGTATATCTTTCATAAAACACAGAAAATGACGAAACCGGCGTTCGTCGCGCTAAAAGGGTTTCCGGAAGCCCACGGGAATTATATCACGTGTGAGGCGGCGAAGATACACGAGTGGATTGCCACTGATGCGGCTGCGCCGGCGAAACCGAAACCGAAGTTTGGATTCTTCAAGAAGAAGTGAAATTCTTTACTACCTACGGCGGGTGTTGCGGGACTTGCGGGACTTGCGAGCGTTGCGAGCCTTGGATGAACGACGACGACGGGCGGTGGGACGCTTTTGGGAACGACGGCGGCCGGCTGACTTATTTTCAGGATATTTTAGAATATACCTTTCGCACAGTAGTAATTTATTCCATCTCGGTTCTTCATTCTCCGGAAACGTAATATCAATGTCGTCATGAGCTCCTTTATCCACTAGTGATGCATATTTTGCGGCATCATCGGTCCAACGTATTTTTCTGTCAAAGTTTTTACAATAACTTTGACAAAGTTTATATCCTTCTTCTGTAGGCTTCTCAATAGTAAACATTTCCATTGTTATTATACATTTATTAAGATAAAAGATTTCCTCCCACTACAAGAAATAATCCCAAACGCGTTGAATCCCATCCTCCAGTCCAACCGCACACGAGAACCCAAATAATTCTTGCGCCTTTGTAATCACGGGTCGGCGGCACATCGGGTCGTCCTGGGTCCTCGGCAAGTATGTAACTTCAAACGCGGCACTCCTATCGTCGTCACCGTCGCTACCGCTACCACTACCGCCCGCACCCCGCCTCTCCAACACCCGCCTAAACACCTCCACCAACTGGTTCATCGTGAATTCGCAATCCGGGTTACCGATATTCACAGGACCAACATCACCTACACTCGTCTCCGCTGCGCCCATAAACGCCACCAACGCGCGCACGGTATCATCCACGTAACAAAACGACCTGGTCTGCGTCCCATCCCCATAAATCGTTATCGGCTCACCACGCTTAATCTGCCGGATGAAATTGGTGATGACCCGCCCGTCATCGATGTCCATCCGCGGGCCGTATGTATTGAATAACCGCGCGACTTTCAGGTCTAAATCCGGGAATCGTTTCTGGTATTCGTAGATTAACGTCTCGGCCACACGCTTTCCTTCATCATAACAAGAACGTTCCCCTACAGTATTCACGTTACCATAATAGGTCTCGGGCTGAGGGTGGACGAGGGGGTCGCCGTAAACCTCGCTCGTAGACGTAAACAACATTTTACAATTGTATAATACGCAATAGTCCAAGACGCGCTGGGTGCCGTTGATAGATGTCAAGAGGGTTTCCATCGAGTATTTTTTATATTTCTCGGGAGACGCGATGGACGCGAGGTGGTAGATTTCGTCGATGTCCTCTTCTCCGAATAGGGTGGGGTCGATGGGTTTCGTGATATCGTAGTTAATAAACCGAAACCGCGGATTACAGTCGCCCATTATATCGGCTAGATTCTCCAGATGCCCAGTGATGAGATTATCCACGCAAATCACGTAATTATCGGGGGATTGCGATAGAAGATGAATACATAAGTTGGAACCGATGAAACCGGCGCCGCCAGTTACGAGAATCGTTCTCCGCGTCGTTGTCATCGTCGTCGTCGTCGTCGTCATCGCTGTATTACATATCGCAATTATTATCTAAATAGAATATAACCGAATCAGCCATCAGACATCAGACATTAGACATCAGAAATGGATAAACTCGCCGGCCCCAATGACCTGGTTCCATCCTTTAAGATATTCTCAATGCTGATTATTATCACGATTGTCATCAAAATGATATTCCAGTATAGTTATAATGAAAATGCCGCGCCCTCATTTAGCGATGTGAATAGTCTCACAGACGTATCTCTCATCAAGGATGAAATCAAGAAGAAAGACTCGTCGGACCTAAAAAACCAAGTGACGGTATACTTCAAGTCATATATCTTCTACTACTTGACACTCCTATGGACCGTGTGCCTTATGATTACGATTGTATCCATCACACTGAATAAATACGACGTGAATAAACCGGGATGTATCGCGAAGATGAGTATGCTCAATATGGTCCCGATTACGATGTTTATGGGGCTGCTAGGATGGATTATTTATCAGAATACGGTATACTATAATAAAATCAATTCGGGACACGTGGCGGAATCCTATGTTACATTTGACACCGCGGTGAATATCCTGTTATTGGTCCAGGCGGGGATTATGTATGCGTATATCAATCAACAAATGCTGTGCTCGTCGGAGATGGGGCAGTATAGCGAGGCGATGTCGAAATATGGGCCGTATATCGCGGCGTTTGTCGCGCTTCTGGCGGGCGGGTGTATGACACTGAATGAAATCATATTGCGGTTCTTTACGACGGATGGGTGATTTTGTCATTACATCACCGACCTAATATACATATACATCCAACACAATATAAAGGTGAACCACGTGAGATAATATACGCCCACCGAAAAGAAAAGTGATACACAATGAAACTAATAGTTATTTGTGGAGGGGGCGGTAAAACCACATTAACGCAAAAATATCCACATTTATTTTTAGACATAGATGACTTTGTATGGTCATCTTACAATACTGAATATCACGACCAATTACGAGACGCAATCGCAGTAGAAAATATGAATACAATAAGTAACATATATAAAACCATTATGGTAAACGGTCGTCATTATTTACAGACACAACCTAAAATAATTTTGGGCCACAATCCAATATATTCTGAATGGATTGGCGTTGAATTATTAATTCAAATGAAACCCTCTATAAACTTACACGAATCAAATATAAAAGGTAGGACTCCCGAACTACAAAGAATTGCTTTGCGGAATTGGGCAGAGTTGAGTAATGCTATTATATATGATGACTGGAAAAGCTTCAAAACTTTAATCTTTACATCTTTTATCATTCAAACCCCCCAGTAACCCCTCCTCCCCCATACCCGATTTATTAAGGTTTTGATTATGCGAAATGACCCTGCTCATCGCCCGCTTATCACGCCAGATATCGCCCCACATCCTAGGCCAGTTTCGCCCCCATTCTGGAGTCGGATTCGCCCTCATCCAGATCAAGATTCTGCTAGGTTTTGATGATGCGAAAATGGCCGCTCCGCCGGCCTTGGAGCATCATCAAAAAAACTTATAGGTCAACCCACACCCCGTTTCATTTTCCCACACCCCCGATATTTTAATTATAAAGTGCTGAAACTGCGGTTTGTCGTAATGGCGCATATCATTTTTCCATACACTAATTACACCGCTGCGTAATTGTTGTATGATATCTCCAGCCGGTGTGCTAGTATTACCCGACGCCGACGACGACGCGCTCAATCGTATCCATTTATCTACTATACTTGCTTCAATCGTCTGAAAAATAGAAAGCATCATCCGATTATGGTCGTGATTTGGGTCAAATTGACAGTTATAGATATTACTATTATAGTTCTGGTCGTTTTGTCGGACAAACAACTCAAACTGTAGATAGATTCCGTTCATTATGAAATCCTTGGTAGAGTAGGTTATTCTATTAAATGTGCTATTGGGAATATGGATATTCGGCTTTGTTTCGGTGAAATACACCTGCGAGCATTTATATTCGCCAGGAGTAATGACTACGTTCATTGTGTCGGCTCTAGTATATTAGATAAACTTATCGGTTTAAGCGAATTATTCTCTCGCGATATTTTAGTAGACACACACACACACACACACACACACACACACACACACACACATACAGACACAATGAAATACCGTATTACGAATTATACGCGTAAACGCGCCACCCAAATCGGCGTCGTTGTGAAACCTTCCACAAACCCCGCGAAGAAAATAGACGTTTTCCGTAAATCGCGCAAAATCGCCAGTGTCGGCGCAGCAGGTATGAACGATTTTCCAACATATATTCGCACCCGAGGGCTCGCCTACGCTAAAACACGTCGCCGTCTTTATAAAATGCGTCACGAACGCGACCGTCACACCAAATGGACGAATGGATGGCTGGCGGATAAATTACTCTGGTAGAAACAGGTATAAACCAACATTTCGAATACATACTACTTATCATGAAGTTCTTCGATACACATTTCAGTGAATATGTCAAAAAGGTAGAAGAATATTCACTTCACCCCGTCATTAAAAAGGCATTCACTACATTCCCGCCAAATATCCAATCCTTACCGAGTATGATAATATACGGCCCGAGTGGGGTAGGAAAGTATAGCCACGCATTGTATATGATTTCGCGTTATAGCCCGTCTCAATTAAAATACGAGAAACGCATCGCCGTAGCCTACAACAAGGACACCTTTTTCATCAAAATCAGCGACTGTCATTTTGAAGTGGATATGTCGCTCCTCGGATGTAACTCCAAGCATTTATGGAATGAAATCTATAACCAAATCCAGGATATCGTGAGTTCGCGACCGAATACCGCCGCATTCGTTATGTGTAAAAATTTCCATAAAATACATAGCGAGCTATTGGAAACGTTTTATAGTTATATGATGGATAATCTCAAGTTCATTATTATATCCGACCACGTGAGTTTTCTCCCCGATAATATACTTCAGCGGTGTAAAATGATTCCGTTCAAACGACCTACTGCGATGATGTATAACAAGTGTTTGTTTCCATCGTCGTCATCGGGAGCAGGCGCGGGCACGGCGACGACGACGGCCCGAAAACAACAGACCACCACCCCGTCGTTCTCATCAACATCGGCAATCGTCGCCATAAAAGAAACTCCCATTCGTTTAACGAATAAATTTCGTTTGGAAACCATAACCAATATCAAGGCATTGAAATCCAATATGACGGAACTCACAGAGCCCCACGAGAATATATGTAATTGTATCGTGGATATTATTATCTCGCCGGACGCGCAATTGAAATACGACGCGCTGAGAGAACGACTCTATGACATTCTAACCTATGATATCAATATCCAAGAATGTGTGTGGTTCATTCTTCGTCGTTTATTACAAGAGGGGTCGCTTTTGCCAGAAATGATGGACGATATTATGATACGGACGTATACATTTTTTCAGTATTTCAATAATAATTACCGCCCGATATACCATTTAGAGAATTTCGTCTTATTATTAGTATGTAAGATACACGGTTACGCGCATCAATTTCCATCCAATGTCTAGTTATCCATTCCCCGAAGCCATTCAATCTTCATTACATACACTGGGATTTGCGGATGGAGTCGCGCCGTCATCTATCAAAGAATTAAATAAGCGGTATCATTTGCTTGCGTTGAAACACCACCCGGATAAGGCAGGAAGCGGCGATTCCATCGAAGCTAGCGCCACCGCTACCGCTACCGAGAGATTCAAAGAAATCAATGACGCACATAAACGCGTCAAGGACTATTTTTATTCAAGTGACGCGGATATCAAAGACGCCGAAACAGGTTATGATAGTATTCTTCAACTCTTCATCCAGACGATTCTTGTCAAAATGACATCGACGGCGACGGCGACGGCGACGGCGGGCGCAACCGACGCGTCAGCAATCCAATCTCTCATTCATATGATTATAACCAAGGGAATCCAATCGGGAATCACAATGTTTCGTAATATGGAGAAGCATTCGTGTATTACAATCTATGACCTTCTCTCAAAGAATCAGGACCTATTTGGCATCTCTCGAGAGATGATGGATGAACTCTCGCGCATCGTGGAAGAAAAGACCGGCGAAGACCTTGTTGTTCGTCTGAATCCATCTCTGCTGGATATGTTATTGGACCGGGTCTATATTCTTCAAGAAAACGGGCACTCGTATTATATTCCGCTATGGCATAGCGAGCTTCATTTCAAGAAGGCCGGTGCGGCGGCGGCGGCGGCGGCGGCGGGTGCGGGTGCGGGCGACGCTCTCGAACACGACCACGAAGTGATTGTATTATGCGACCCTGAACTCCCTGAAAATGTCAACATTGATGATGATAATAATCTCTTCATTTCTCTCGACGTGGATATTCGCGAACTATTTGTCAAGCAGATAGTGCCTGTATATATCAATGACGAAGTAAAGTCGCACGGACTTGTCTATTATTTACACGCGTGTGATGTGAATCTAAGGTCATCTACGCGGCAATGCGTATTACTTCACGGAAGTGTGGGAGTTGCGAAGTGTAATACCCATAGTAAAGATATTTATAACGTTGGACAACGCGCGAATGTATACGCGAATATACGACTTACGCTATAAAATTGATTGTATATTATATATATTATGTATATTACATACAATGACGACTCCGACGACTACGTCTCCCGGCACTCCGACTCCGGCTCCCGGCACTCACACTACGTCTCCCGGCACTCCGCCTCCGGCTCCCGGCACTCACACTACGTGCTCGTTCTCTGAATTGTCATTACAACTCACACGTTCATTAACCAAGGATGAAAAGAAAAACGCAGGCATATTCTTCACACCACCATCGTGTATCCAGCGTATTGTCGCGCTATTACGGGGTGTCTCGGTAACGATAGACTCTATCCTGGAACCGTCGTGTGGCTCGGGTGAATTTATTACGGCAATGATGCGCGAATACCCCGACGCGAATATAACCGGAGTAGAATTTCATCCCCTCATATATGAAGCAGTATTGAAGAAATTCGCGGGCACGGGCACGCATGCGGTGCGCATCCAACACGGAGATTTCTTGAAATACGACCACACTGGCCCTTCCCCCGATCTCATCATAGGCAACCCGCCTTATTTCGTAATTAAGAGAGAAGAAGTCGCGGCTGAATACTACCCCTACTTTGATGGACGTCCTAACATCTTTGTCCTATTTATTATGAAGTGCGCGCAAATACTTCGTGCGGGCGGGGTGCTGTGTTTCGTGCTTCCTTCTAGCTTTATGAATTCGCAGTATTATGACAAGACACGCAAATATATTGTGCGCCATTTCACGATTCTTCATATCACTCGGTGTGACGACAGTAATGTCAGCGACGCGTATTTGGATACGGCGCAAGATACGATAATACTGATTCTACGAAAGAACGACCACAACGGCACTGCGGGGGGTGGCGGCGGCGGCGGTGGCGGTGGCGTATTTGAAAAATCTGGCGCGACAATCTTCACAGATAATCTCCCTCGGTTAACATCGCTATATGTGGGGGCTCGGTCATTACACGACCTCGGATTCAAAGTCAATATTGGAACCGTCGTTTGGAACCAGTGTAAGAATATCCTCACAGACGACCCCACGAAAACCCGTTTGGTCTATAGTTCGAATATTGTAGACGGGAAGTTCGTTGATAAAACCTATAAAAACCCGCAAAAAAAAGCGTTTATCGACCGGCCTGGCATCCGGACGCCGATGATTGTCCTGAACCGTGGGTATGGGGTGGGTGAATATAAGTTTGCGTATTGTCTTCTTATGCCAGACGCGTCGTCGTCGTCATCCGCGGGGTACCTAATTGAGAATCACCTGATTTGTATTACGCACAATTGCGGTAGTGGCGACACACATTCACTCGCCGCATTCCATCGCGTCATTCGGTCATTTAATGACCCGCGCACCCAAGAGTTCATTTCGTGTTATTGTGGGAATAGCGCGATTAATTCCACTGAATTGAGTCATATGCTTCCGATTTACGAGATTTGAAACGCGGGGAATGCGATTCCATTCCCGTTCTTCCAGCGAAGAAGAACATTGATTTTTTTACCCGACTCTGTTTCGCACTCGTAGCGCGATTTCGCGGGGTTTTTGATACACGAAACAATATTGTAATCGGCGGGGTCTACACGCTGTAGGGTGATTACGGGAGCGGACGCCGCCGCCGCCGCGGGCTGAAACAGCATATACGTTTTTCCGTCTTGTGATTCACGGAGATACCGCGTGAGTTTCACGATGTCGAGGTCGTGTTCGGATATAAACGCGCGAATGCTTTCAGTGGAGACTTTCTTACACAACTCGTAAAACGCGATATCATCCGCCGCGTTTGTGAATTGGCTGCTATTGGCACACCCGGCATAATACTTGTCCTGTAACTCTTTCACGCACACTGGCGCGTTATTGTGGATTTGTTTCAGCCAGTCTGCGCGGTTAGGTATCGCCGACGATGCGCCCGCCGCAGCGATAATCATCAAATACTTGTCATAGAAGTATTCTTCATACGACGCCGATAAATACTGGCTGGGCTTCATTGGGGACACAAATTGCGGAGTGTCGCTTACTTTCGCCGCGTTGAATTTGAATTCTACATTACACACAGACGCCGCTGTGGTGGTCGTCGCCGTGTCGCCGTCTGCGAAGAATTTGACAGAGAAGTCGTAGTTGTGTCCGCGTCCCGCTGTGTGAATACACTCCACACGTGAATACCCCGCCGAGCATTCGTGAAGAAACCCATCCACGGCGGTCTTCAATGCGCGCCACCTTTCTGTGCGATAATATGTCGCGGGAACACAGTCATTGATGATTGCGCCGATAATCGTCTCGCGCATTTTGTTGTTTTTGTCGTTTTGGTGACGCCCGGTACCGCTGCCATCGGCGGTGGCTTCCGTGAATACGTGTGAACTTACTGCTGCGAGACGCTGTCCTAAATAGTTGAATGGAAATAATAGAACGGATTTTCCGTTTTGGGCCTTGATGGAATGCGCTAGCATAATGAATGGAATGGAATGGAATGGACTCTATAAATGTAATAGCACTTCAATTTTATTACATTTACGCAAAAAAAATGAAATCACCTAGGTTTCATTGTGTTAGTTATTTTTTATATACACAGCGCGCGCGCGCTAGACATACCTGTATAAATCATTGTATCGAATATTAGCCTATGTCTTTAGACCTTAGACTTTACGGACAATCTTCTTCTTGGATGCCGCATCACCTCCAGCGGCGGCGGCGGCGGCAGCGGGGGCAGCGGCAGCGACCTTCACAACTGATGCGGCCTTCACGACAGGCGCAGGCGCAGGAGTCTCGACTTCGTCATCGTCTTCGTCTTCAATGATTGCGGAGACATTGTCGTGGTCGTCGCCGCCATCACCATCGCCATCCACATCGGTAGTGATAACCTGTGCGACAATCTTCGTCTTCTCATCATCATCCAACTTGATGTGGCACTTGCCACGGAGCGACATTTTGGGCTTCACGATAGCCTGGAACAACTTCCAAGTGACGCCGAACTTGCCATTGGCGAACCAAATTCCGCCGCACTGAATGGAGACAGCGATGTGACTGCCCTTCGCAATCAGGTCCTTGGGTGAAAGCGCAGGATTCATAGGGTCGGGGAAGATGGGCTGCATATCCGTGTCGTAGAGCTCGAGTTCCTTCCAGGTGTTGTCCCAGAAAGGCAACTTCACCTTCAAGGTTGGCGCACGGGTCATATCCGCCTCGAGTGTATCCTTGTTCTTGGGATACTTGAGGACAGGAGTCCAGAGCGCATCCACCGCATCGGCGGTCATCTTGGGCTTGCTGAACCATTCCTTGGAATTCGCGATTGCGTCTTCTTTGATTTTCTTCTCAAACACGGCCATATTTGCGATAAACTTCTTGGTTGCGGGAGTCTCGAAGCCTTCATTGGGGAACTGGAGTGCGAGGTCGTAACTTACCTTGCCGGTCTTGTCGTCGGTGAAGTCATTGACACCCCACGTAAGCATAAGAGGTGATGACAGATTGAGAACTGTGCTTGTCTTTGAGTTGACGATGCCGACACTGCGACCGCCGACTGAATTGACCTTGGGTTTCGTATATTTCATATCCGTGAGGGGATTGAAGGAAGCGCCGGGAATAACCATTTCAGAAGCCATTGTATGTGTGTGGAGTTGAACGAATGTTGAACGATGATATATGTATACATCGTAATTGTTTAAATCAATTTTTTTGTGATGGAGGGAATTTGAATGCTAATTGCTCCGCCGCTCCGATGCTCCGCTCGGTCGCTACGCTCCTCGCATCCGCACCTCGCGACGTCGCGCTAACGTTGCTCCGCCGCTCCGATGCTCCGCTCGGTCGCTACGCTCCTCGCATCCGCACCTCCACGACGTCGCGCTAACGTTGCTCCGCCGCTCCGATGCTCCGCTCGGTCGCTACGCTCCTCGCATCCGCACCTCCACGACGTCGCGCTGACGACGCTCGATATCGCCGCAAGACTAGACTAGACTAGACTAGACTAGACTAGACTAGACTAGACTAGATAAGTATAAAGAGTAATAATCAACAAAATACTCTTTTCCCGATTGAACCCTCATTAAAATATTTTTTGTAATTTGTAATAACTTCTTGAACACTTTTATTTTTGGCTTTTCTATATAATTCTCTATACGCGTCAAAACTAGGACCACTATCTAAAATTGCGATAATATTCGGATTATTATCAGCTTGTTCTTGTTGTTCTCTAATATCATTTCGAATTATTTTATAGCTTTTATCATTGTAAATAAAAACACTATATTTTGTGTTGGCTAGATCTAACCAAAAATGATACAACCTTTTATTTTTACTTCTAATATTATCTTCTTCTGGTATCATTTTTACAGAGTTTTTATTAGTTTTATGTTTTGATGTATCATTTGATATTTTTAACCAACGCCTGGTGCCATTTTTCATTTTGTATATTTTCCACATATTGCCATCGTTGCCTTTCTTTGTTGTTCCTACACTTGATTTGGTTGCGCTTGAAGATGGGCCTTTTCTTAATTTTACTGTTGTCATAATTATACAGTAATGAAATAAATAAACATCGAATCATCCGCGCTACGCTCCTCGCATCCGCACCTACGCGACGTCGCGCTGACGACGCTCAAGTTGGGGGTAATTATTTATAATACAATATTGTGAATCTATCACAGTATCGTATATTATGTAAACTCCATCCACACCACCATATAGAGCGGCGTCAGCGCGACGTCGCGAGGTGCGGATGCGAGGAGCGTAGCGACCGAGCGGAGCATCGGAGCGGCGGAGCAACGTTATCGCGACGTCGCGAGGTGCGGGATAGGTTCGCAGAACCTAGCGGAGCATCGGAGCGACGGAGCACCTTTTATCAAATATAGCAACCACGTCCTTCACAAGACGGTCAAAGTCATCGCGTTGAGAGACAGACAGTGTGAATGTCGCTTTGAGTTTACTAAGAATATCCTGAAGGCGCACGCGTTCTTTCTCAATGTCTGCGGACTTCTGTGCCTGAATCTTGTAGTTGTTCGAGAGAACTGTCAACTGCTTCAATTCAGATGAATAATCCACATTCTCCTTCTGAATAAGAGCCTTATACTTATTGTAATGATTAATGAATGCGGCGGCGACATAACCAGAGACGTTATAAGTGTTGGAGTGAATATCCGTCAAGAAGCCCATCATTTCATCCTTGTATTCATCCTTGTAGATTTTGGTGTCAACAGTTGACGTCACCGCTGCGATATGCGTTGCGAGTTCGCCGAGAGATTTCAGGAAGGCTGGTCGCATTGCGTCGAGAGATTGAAGATAACTGGTATCCGCAATGAGTTTCTTGTAATGCGTCTGGATTGTGGCATTCAGGCGCTCGGTTTCCGCATAAAGGGTCTTCATCGACGCACGCGCAGAATCCAAACGAAGTTGTTCGTTTTGAAGTGTGACACTAACACCGTTGAAGTTATTTCGGTTTTCGGTTTCAATCTTCACCTGTTCGTCGCTGGTTTCCTTCATTATCTTGACGAGTTTCTCCTGAAATTTGGTAAGTTTCACGTTTGCTTTATTTTTCGCTGAAATGATTTCGTCAATGACGGCCTTGGGCGCGGCGACGACAGGCTTGGGCGCGGCGACGACAGGCTTGGGCGCGGCGACGACAGGGACTGGCTTGGGCGCGGCGACGACAGGCTTGGGCGCGGCGACGACAGGGACTGGCTTGGGCGCGGCGACGACAGGCTTGGG
>Ga0209190_1000036_pt1 | contig 93667 bp, 73 predicted proteins | sample M_140205_XF_Meta_FD_187315 | JGI IMG/M metagenome (GOLD analysis project Ga0209190, IMG submission 187315) | Freshwater microbial communities from Lake Montjoie, Canada to study carbon cycling - M_140205_XF_MetaG (SPAdes) (version 2) | ecosystem: Environmental > Aquatic > Freshwater > Lake... | reverse complement strand
AGCGTCCATAGCTAAAGTTTTTTCTAAAACAGCACGACGACATTTCAGGGGCAGAATATGACTATACGGATACTTATGATTAAATTATTCACTCCTCACTCCTCACTCCTCACTCCTCACTCCTCACTCCTCAACTTTCTAAGAGAATCAGAAAAACAACACTTAATTGTTCACTGATATTAATCATACTCATCATATCAATTAGCTTTGCTCATGCTGATATTCTGTGTGCTAAAAAATCACAGAAGGTTAGTAACAATGCTGTTGCGATATCTTCGGCGTTGCTGGTTTCAAGTAAAACGTGTCCATCAGGTTATGTTAAGATTATTGATACTGCGTCTTTTAAGGGTGATGACGGCGAAGCTGGACCAACTGGTGCAACTGGATTAAATGGTACTAATGGTACTAATGGTACTGATGGTGCTACTGGAGCAACTGGTGGTGCTGGCTTAACTGGGGCTACTGGATCAACTGGACCAACTGGTGCAACTGGATTAAATGGCACTAATGGTACTGATGGTGCTACTGGATCAACTGGTGCTACAGGAGCAACTGGAGCACAAGGTGTTCAGGGTCTAACGGGGGCGACAGGATCGCAAGGAAATGCTGGTCTTCCAGCAATAGCACATTCTACTTGTCAAAAACGTCATCAACAGTTTGTTTACGTTATTGATAACACGCATAGAGTTATAAGTGGCTGTAGCAAAAACTGCAACAGTGGCGAATATGCACACGCGGTGAATGCTGTAGCATCATACTCTTACTCAAATGATTGGGCTTATGATATTGGCTCAGGTCTTGAGCCCAGTGATGATGCTGGAACCTCTGGATCGTATAATAACCAGCAAGATTCAAATGAGCTACGCCAAGTCGCAAATGTTTTTGATGCAGAGGACTTGTTTCCCATAGGATATGAGGTGAGCCTGAGTATGAGAGAATATCCTCTCTACCAATCTATCGTTGGCAGTTTGACATTGACGTATGATATTACTCTAACTTGCTGTCTCCTTGGGGATTGATTTGATCCTATTTGGAATTAGAATAATTGGTACGGGGTTACTCCTGCTCCATCAACCACGCAAAACATCGCGCAACCTCTTTTCCACTACAATTCATAATTTCAGACATGAAGGCCGCCGATCTATTGCCCTAGTTTTGCTATTAATCAAGCCCTGGGGAGTGGGTTTGCAGCGGATGCAGATAAATAATTGGTACGGGGTCACGGCCATTAAGTTAAGGCGCTCAATCGCCCACAAGTGGTATTTAGTTCCCTCGCCAACAAGCTGAAATTAAGTCTGATTAGAGTGCGGCTATGCTGCCCACCTCTCTTAACTTAATGCCGTGGGAGAGAGGGGTAGCAAAAAGATGGCCAAGAAGTCAGAAATAGAGGGGGGATCATACTGGATGAAAGTGAGAGATAACCGTGGTACAGTCAGGGTATGAAGCTAAGATCATTATCCCAATTGCGCCTGGCGGTGTTCGACCTCGATGGAACCTTGGTTGAGATAGAGCACGAGCATTTTGCTGAGCGCATAGGTTTTACGCTGAAGAAGATAGGGCTGGAGCCTCCCCCGATAGATCAGATCCTGCAAGTCGTTCATCAACACACGCTCCCCACGCTCTTACTAGAGTTAGATGGACCTAAGCTTGAAAAAATCTTCTGGGATCTATTTGATGAAGGCGATATTCCGCCACTAAGGCTCTTTGATCAAACGCTCTATACATTAGAAGAGGTCGTATCACGTGGCATGCAGGTGGCTATCGCAACCGCCAGACAATCCCACCACGATGAGATGCGAGCACGGCTCGCAGCAACAGGGATTCTAAAACATGTACAATTTATCTCTACCTTTTATCAAACCGGGTGGAAGAATAAGATCGAACAACTTAAGTTAGTATGCGCGCAGCACCGCATAGAGCCAGACCTTGCGATGATGGTAGGTGATTCAGCAGATGATATGCGTAGCTCTGCGATGGCCGGCTTTGCGCTCCGTTTGGCGATGAAAAACGGGGTGACCGAGGAGTCGCTGCTGCAGGCACAGGCCCCAGATCGGATGCTCGAGTGTATCGGTGAGGTGCCGAGCGCTGTAGATGAATATCACAGCTAAGTATCATAGCGGATCATCACTGAATAACGATGCTATGAGGTCGGCACCCTACCGAAGCTCTGCTTGAGGGTCTCCAGCTCCTGCCAGCGAGCGTAGAGCCGCGTAACTTCGGCTTGCTGCTCGGTAAGTAAGGAGCATAATTCGGTAAGCTTGTGAGAATTGGTAGAGAACTCCCCAGAATCTATGCGCCCTTGGGTCTTCTCAAGCAGCTCCTCGGCCTTAGCAAGAGCTCTCTCTATTCCTTTGAGCTCGCGCTCATCGTTGTAACTTAATCTTGTTTTTATCTTTTCTGCAGGGGGGCGTTGAGCGACACTCTGCTCGTCTCTACGCGGAACGTTGGCGCGCGGTTTCTCTGCACGATCCTGCTCCCACTGATCATAGGAAGCATACATCGAGGAGCCTCCCGGACGGATGCCAAGCACAGAGCTTCCAGTTCGTTCCAACAGATATCTATCGTGGGTGACAAGCACAAGCGCGCCAGCAAAGGAATCGAGACTCTCCTCAAGCACCTCAAGGGTTGTAATATCGAGGTCGTTTGTGGGCTCATCAAAGAGCAGGATATCAACGTCCTGCGTCATAATGCGGGCCAGCAATGCACGCGCCTGCTCGCCCCCAGAAAGGGAGGAAACTTTAAGGGAGAGCTGGTGGTGGGTAAAGAGAAAGCGCATGGCCCACGCAGCAACGTGAATAGATTCTCCCTGAAAGTGAACGGAGTCTCCATCTGGGCAGAGAAAGCGCTTGAGAGTTACCTCAGGGGTGAGTTGTTTACGGGCCTGATCAAGAAATGCGACCCGTAGATTAGGAGCGCGCACGACTCGACCAGCAGTTGGGGCTAGATCGCCGAGCAGCGTTCGTATCAGGGTGGTCTTTCCGCTGCCGTTTGGCCCTACTATGGCGAGGCGAGATCCGGGAGAGAGTAGGAGCGAGATATCACTAAATAGGGGCGTGCCGTTAAAGCCCTGAGAGATATGCTCCGCTTTTAGAAGCTCCTTGGTCTTGCGCTGAGTGGCTGAAAAATCGAGCTGCGCACGGCGCACTGCGCCAGGAGAGCTACGCAGTTTATCTATTAAACGATGGGCCTCGTTAATACGGGAGCGCGACTTCGTGGTGCGAGCCTTTACCCCCTGTCGTAACCAATCAACCTCTCGCCTTACTTTATTAGCAAGGGAGGCGCGTTGCTGTTCGAGTTGCTCAAGTAAGCTCTCTCTATAATCTAGGAAATCGGCGTAGCCGCCATCTGAGGAGATATAATCGTTCGGATACCTTTGGCTTATCTCTATAACACGGCTCGCAATACGCTCAATAAAATAACGATCGTGGCTTACAAAAACGACAGAGCAAGGAGCTGATGCTAGATACTCCTCAAGCCAGGCGATCGAGTCTATATCGAGATGGTTAGTTGGCTCATCCAGTAGGAGCAGCTCCGGCTCAAGCGCCATGGCTGATGCTATCGCGAGACGTTTTCGCCAGCCCCCAGAGAGGGATGACACCTGAGCCTCGCCGTCATGAAAGCCTGCTGTCCCAAGCGCAACACTGGAACGCCTTGCAAGGTCGTCGGGATCTATACCGTTTGCCAGGATATGTTGCTCTATAACCGCACTAACTGTCAGCGTATTATCAAAGATCTCCTGTTGAGCAACATAGGCACACCGTAGCCCCTTACGGGAGCTGACGTTGCCTGAATCTGGCTCCTCAAGACCGGCCAGGATCTTAAGTAGGGTTGATTTTCCGGAACCGTTATTCCCAAGCAGGGCTACCAGCTCATCCTCCGCAATAACAATGGAGAGATCCTTGAATAGGGGGCGCTCGCTAAAGCCCTTTGTAACGCCCTGTAGGCTTATAAGTGGAGTAGGTGACATTTTTGGATCATCGGATAAATAATTAGCGTACCCATAATTACATTTAGTGTAACCATTTAGCTCAATACAGCTCCGTTAACGTTAGCCCCTGTTTAGGGGCGGATTTGCGGAGCAAATCGGGGTGAAGAAAAGTAACCATTCACATAAACACGCCGTCCCCGATCAGGGGACGACAAGAAAGGAAAGTGTGCTAATACTATGCTTTCTGCAACGAAGTTACGTGTAAGACATAAAAACATGGTGAATGGTTACCATTTAGTAGTATTCGTGTCTAATTGACACCCATACGCAGAGCCATTTGAGTTCTGGATGACACATAATGCTAGGGGTGATAGTGTCAAAATGACCGGTATATTTGGGGGATTCCTTATGTCCGCAGCAGAGAGCATGTCGAAGCAGTTTATGCACCAAGAGGCAGAGCAGCGCATCGCGCGTATGTGGGATGAGCTCGATCTCTATTCTGGTAAGGTCGACCGTTCAAAGAAGCCCTTCTGTGTTGTAATGCCCCCGCCAAACGTGACCGGCATCCTCCATATGGGTCACGTACTCGATAACGTTCCGCAGGACGTTATGACCCGTTGGCACCGTATGCGCGGCTTTGCAGCGGTCTGGATTCCTGGAACCGATCACGCTGGTATCGCCACTCAGAACGTCGTTAAACGACAACTTGAGAAAGAGGGGATCAAGATGAGGGACCTCGGGCGCGAGGCGTTCCTCAAGAGAGTTTGGGAGTTTAAAGAGAAGCACGGCAGTATCATCATAGAGCAATTAAAGCGGCTCGGATGCTCGTGTGACTGGAAGCGCGAGCGCTTTACTATGGATCCGGGCTCGGTCAAAGCGGTACTGACGGCCTTTGTGCAGTTTTTTGATAAGGGGCTAATATACCGCGGTAGGCGCATGGTCAATTGGTGTACCGTATGTGGTACAGCCCTTTCGGATGATGAGGTTGAGCATGGAACACATGCAAGTCACCTCTGGCATCTGCGCTATCCGCTCCTCGATCAAGATGGAAAGCCAACCGGGGAGCTGCTTATAGTTGCAACAACCCGTCCAGAGACGATGCTTGGAGATACAGGTATAGCGGTACATCCGGAGGACCCTCGTTACACAGCGCTTGTAGGTAGAAATGTTCTACTTCCCATTCAGAACCGCCAAATTCCGATAGTCGCCGACTCGTTTGTGGATCCAAAGTTTGGAAGTGGGGTTGTAAAGCTCACCCCAGCACATGATCCGAACGACTATATAGCTGGCCTTAAGCACGGGCTCGCCTTTGAGACCGTTATTGGAGATGACGGCAAGATGACCGCTGCGGCGGGTGCTGCCTATGTTGGGCTTGACCGACAAAAAGCGCGCATAAAGATAATTGAAGATCTCGAAGCGCTCGGCATGCTCGAGAAGATCGAGAAGCACACCCATGCTGTTGGGGAGTGCTATCGCTGCCGTAGCGTCCTGGAGCCGAAGGTCTCCGATCAGTGGTTCGTTAAGATGGCACCGCTTGCCGAGAAGGCGAAGCAGGTTGTTGTTGATGGACGACTTAAGATCATCCCAGAGTCAGAGAAGCACGATTACTTTCACTGGATGGAGACGATTCAGGACTGGTGTATCTCTAGGCAGCTTTGGTGGGGACACCGTATCCCGGTATATTACTGCGGCGAGTGTGAACACGTCATGGCAAAAGTTGACGCTCCGCATAGCTGCGATAAATGTGGTAGCGCTAAGCTGCGCCAGGATGAGGATGTGCTCGATACCTGGTTCTCCTCGCAGCTTTGGCCATTTTCTACCTTGGGATGGCCCGAAAAGACCGAAGAACTTGATTTTTGGTACCCCAACACCTGGCTTATGTCGGGGCGTGATATCCTCTTCTTCTGGGATGCGCGCATGATTATGTCGGGGCTTGAGCTGCTCGGAGAGGTGCCGTTTAAAACCTTGGCGTTACACGGCTTAGTGCGCGATGAACATGGGCGCAAGCTCTCTAAGTCGCTTGGAAACTCGGCCGACCCACTGGAGCTCTTCGAGAAATACGGAACCGATGCAGTGCGAGTTGCGGTAGCGCAGAACTATCCGATGGGACGGCAGGATACCCGTTTAAGTGAGGAGCTCTTTAGGAACGGGCAGGGGCTCGTTATTAAGTTATGGAATGCAACTAAGTTGCTCCTTAGTAACCTTAGCACTACGGCAGTTTCGTTCGATTCAAGCAGGCCAGAGCTAACAACGCTTGAAGATCGGTGGATTCTCTCGCGACTCGGGGAGGCTATTAAGAATCACGACGCCTATCTTGAGAAGAGCGATATTGTGCACGCCTGTGGCGTTGTAACGAGTTTCTTTCGGGATGAGTACTGTGATTGGTACCTTGAGATCATTAAGCCCCGTCTCTGGGGTGGTGGTGATGCGAAGCGCTCGGCACTAGAGGTAGCATTGTTGTGTGAGCGCACCATCCTCAAGCTAATGCATCCCTATATGCCATTTGTGACAGAGGAGTTGTGGCAGACCCTACGTGGATTAGGGATCACAGATCTTGCAAATATTAAGGATGATGAACGCTCGATAGCCGTTTCATCGTGGCCAGATGTGCAGCTCTTTACGAAGGATGAAGACGCAAACACCCAGATCGATATTATGGCCTCCCTCGTTCGTGGTGTAAGAGAAGTGCGCCAGAACCTTAATATCCCACCCAAGGCGGATCTAAGGCTAAAGCTACTCTTTCTGAATGAAGCAACGAGAGCCAACTTCGAGCCAGTCCGGGGAATTGCGCAGTCGATTGGAGCGGTCAACGATCTCTCTGAGCATCTAGAGGGCGGGCCGCTTGCTGGGCATGTGCCATTTAAATTTAACGGTGGTATCGGATATATCGCTTTACCATCCGATATAGATGGGCGTGATATTTCGACCAAATTAAGCGCGCGCATAGAGAAGCTACAGAAAACGCTTGCAGGGGTGGAAAAAAACCTTGAGAATCCTGAGTTTATAGCCAACGCGCCGGCGACCCTTGTTGAGGAAACAAAGGGCAAGGCGAGCGAGCTTAATGAAACGATCGCTAAGCTCGATGAGTTTAAGCGCTCACTACAATTATCATAATAATTCTGGAGTAAATAATGAACGACAGCAAGGTCAAGATTACTATCAAGAACAACGGACCTATCCGGATTGAGGGCGCAGATTTCGAGATCTGTGATGCTTCTGGAGCGGTGTTCAACCTTAATGGACGCTCCGCTATATCGATCTGTCGGTGCGGACACTCACAGAATCAGCCCTTCTGTGATGGCAATCATGCCAAGTGTGAGTTCGTATCTGACGTGGTAGCGCGGGAACTGCCCCCTAAGTAAGGGTAAAACTGGACTAAAATTACCAAAATAGTCAAAAGTTACCACTCAATTACAGTGTAATCGATATGATAGCAGGTAAAATCCGGCTAAGATTATAGAGATAGCGACTACACTTAATAAATTACCTCAAGACAGGGCATGTGGTAACGCCAAGAGGAGGGGGGGGGCGATGGTCAATAAGGGCACAGAAAAACAAGAACTAATTGAAGAGATTCGCCGCAGGATTCTGGGCCTTATCAGCACTGATGCGCTTTCTGAGACTGAGAAAGTTTCGATTACTCGAAATGTTTTGAATCTTATCGAGAATGGCAAAAGAGAAAACGATAGGCCGCACAATGGAAATAGAAGCAGCTAGTAAGAATAAAGAACCAGTGGCAGAGGTGAGTGCACCGAAAGGAGTACTACCTGCACTTGCGCAGAGTCTTTTTCAAATCCTTAAAGCAGTGGGATATGATCCAGCAAAATTAAATGCTCTGGTTAAGACAGACCTTACTGCAATCAAAGATGCATTGCCACCGACTGCTAAGTCAGAAACAGCAAAGTCAGAGCCATATACAACACCTGCGCTTATTGAAAAATACAAGTTTGAAACATTCAAAACCGATCTTGGAATAGGGTGTAAATTTACTCAACCAAAGGGTGTGACACTGTTGAGTATGGCGAAAGAGATCAATAAGGTGTCTCAAGAACGCCTTGGCCGAAATGCAATATCTCATGGGATTTTACTCAAAGATGCTGGGATGAAGACAGTTCCACAAAAAGCTATTGAGCACGAGTGTGTCCCCATTGTGAATGACTCGAATCAGCACAGACGTAGCAATCAAGAGCAGCTCTTAAAGGATAAGTGCATGGTAGCAGTTGATCGCGCAGTTCTAGCGATAAGCGCAGGGCTTTACCGTTTAAATAAAGGTGATCCCATGGATCTTAGTCATATCGGGACACCTTACGATAACGGTGATATCTTTAAAGGCCATGTTTCTAGGGCTCGCTCTGGCGCAGTTGTATCAGAGCCGTACGGCGTTGACGCCTTCGACGACGATTACTACGTCGACGATGACAATAATACATGTACTTTCATCGCGGGTGCTCCTGCTAGTTATTCAGGTAAACCTGGCGAATAGTTACTTAGTAAGCTGAAAAAGTGAGCCGCTATCTGTCGTAAGGTAGAGCTCCCCCTTTGGGCCAACACCGATAGATGTCAGCTTCCCATCTTGAATAGCCAGGAGCTCCTCACGCTTCCAAGTATTGTTCTCCTCCCTTAGTGCCCAGAGAGTGCCTGAGGCAGCATCGCCAAAGATATATCGACCGGATAGGGCAGGGATGCGGGAGCCTCGATAAACCACGCCACCTATGATAGGGGATGCGGCTGAATATATAGCGCAGTTTGGAGCAGAGCACGGTATTCCGTAATTCCCACCCTTTTCTATAAGCTTAATCTCGCTAGCTCCTGGGGCTACAGCATCAACAAGAAAGATCCTGTTAGTAGTTTTATCGATAGAAAAGTGAGTGGGATTGTGAAAGCCAGAGGCCCAGATCTCAGGCAATACTCCAGTAACTCCATTAAACGGATTATCAGAGGGCACTTGATACGGTTTTGATACTAAGGGTGCGATACGGAGTAGCTTGCCAAGTAGGGAGTGATCGCTCTGCGCTGCTTGAGTAGCCGCTGTAGCGCTGCCATCCCCGGTACTAATATAGAGCAGGTCGTCAGCACCGAACTGAATTGAGCCCGTGTTACTATTGGGTGAAGATTGGGCTATTTTAATAATAACCTGTAGGGAGTCCTCCTTCAGTGTCTCATCCGTGGTTTCATCTGTAGTTGCATCGGGGCCCAATTGAAACTGGCCAACTACCGGATCGCCCTGGGGATCGATGTAGTATACATAGATAAGGTGGTTTTTTGCGTAGCCAGGGTGAAAAGCTAGCGCCATTAGGCCATTAGGGCCCTTTGAATTGAGTATTTCTTCGATATTAAGCAGCTCAGTGCTTAATAGTTTTCGATCTTTAAAGATGCGCACGGTGCCGGATCTCTCTACGACGTATAAGCGCTGCGTCTCAGTGGGATTACTGGCGATACTAACCGGATGATCGAGGTCATCTGAAATTAGCGCTAGTTTGTATAAAGATGGTGCTGGTGGCTCAGCAGCCGCACCGTAGCAGTACCCGCATAGGCAGCTTAGTAGGAGCAGAAAGAGTGCAAGTATCCTCATAGGCCTTATGTCCTTACGAGAGAGGCCATAGAGTCACAGATATAATCGATATTTTGAGGGTTCATAGCAGCAACACAGATCCGACCACTATCGAGGGCATAGATATGGTAGCGCTCACGGAGCTCACGCACGACCTCAACTGAGAGTCCGGAGTAGGAGAACATGCCGCGTTGTTTAAGGATGAATGAGAAATCACGGTGTGGAATTGCCTCAGCAAGTTTGCTAGCGAATAGCTCACGCATCTCATGGATGCGGGTCCGCATTACGGTAAGTTCACTCTCCCATAGCGTGCGTAGCTCCGGAGTTGAGAGAACTAGCGCGATAATCTGTGCTCCGTAGGATGGAGGGCTGGAGTAGAGCGTACGAACAATCCGCTTGAGTTGGCTTACGATGTTAGTCGCCTCTTTTTGGGATGCGGTAACAACGGAAAGCGCCCCACAACGTTCGCGATAGACCGCAAACGATTTTGAGTACGAATTTACTACAAAGAACGTAAGGCCCTTGTCGGCAAATAGTCTGATCGGAGCTGAATCCTCCTGAAGCCCCTCTGCAAATCCCTGATAGGCGAAGTCAATAAGGGGAATAAGATCGCGCTCGGCGCAGATCTCAACCACCTCTCTCCAGGTATTAGGGTCTAGATCAACACCGGTCGGATTGTGACAGCAGGCGTGCAGTAGTACGGTGCTCTTTGGTTTTAAGCTACGGAGAGCTTCGAGCATATCTGCTGCGCGCAGTCCGTTTGTTTTTGGATCATAGTAGGGATAGGTTTCAACTTTGGCTCCAGCGGTTTCGAAAAGTAGGCGGTGATTCTCCCAGCTTGGATCGCTGATATATACGGTGGAATCTGGAAAAAAGCGCCGGATAAACTCTATCGCTAACTTTAGTCCACCACTTCCACCCACGGATTGAACGGTAGCGATACGCTTCTCGGTAATAAGGGGGGAGTTTTTTCCGAAGAGTAGCTCCTGCGTGGTGGTGTTGTATGCAGCTACGCCCTCAATTGGCAGATATGTTTTGGTATCCTCAGACGCCATCCATAGCTGAGCAGCACGTTTGACAGCATCCAGCATCGGGATCTTGCCAGCGGCATCCTGATAGATTCCAACTCCTAGGTTTACCTTGCCCGGATGTGAGTCGTTTCTAAAAGCCTCCGTTACTCCAAGTATTGGATCTGTAATTCCGGCTGGGATATCGCTAAAGAGGGAGGTGCTCATAGGGTCCTTAAACTGCAGTAACATCTGAGCGCTATTAGAACCCAGTAGACAAATTGGAGATTAAACAGAAGTAGGCTAACACAGCCGATATTGAGGTGCTACCGGAGGGGAGTTCAGTTTTTATACGCTTTTATCAGGGCGTGGTTGCCCACTCCCTTATGCAGCGTAACGAGCTGCTCAAAGAGCTCTGTAGTTGTTTCAGTCCCCGGTAGGGAGCAGTGACCAGCCGCCTCTTTTAGGGCGATCTTAAGGTCTTTAAGCATATGGGCGGCATCGAAGCCAGGTTTAAGGTCTCCAGACATTAATCGTGGCGCATAGTTAGATAGGGCCCACGATCCCGCAGCACCCCCCTGTAGGATTTCAAGCACTTGCGCAGAATTGAGTCCCCGCCGCTCGGCCAGGAGTAGCGCCTCGGTCATGGCGACGATACTGAGCCCAACTGCTACCTGATTTACCGCCTTCATCATCTGGCCCGACCCAGAGGGCCCCATCAATACGACCCGTTTGCCGATACGGTTTAAGAATGGGAGCGCCCTCTGGAAGGTCTCCTCTGGTCCACCACACATAATAGTAAGGGTAGCGTTACGCGCGCCGACATCTCCACCCGTTACCGGAGCATCGAGGAGATCTAACCCCAACTCGCTGCATTTAGTAGCAAAGCTTAGCGCCTCGCTCGGAGCATTTGTGGTCGTGTCGATAATAAGGGCCCCGCGCGCTAGCTTTGGTGCGATACCGTATGCTCCAAAGAGTATCTCCTGCACAGCAGGGCCATCGCTGACGGAGAGCAGCACGACACCACAGAGCTGAGCTATCTCGTCAGGTGATGATAGTGTGATGCCGGAGTGTTCAAGGGCAGTGACCTTTGATGCTGTGCGTGAATATCCCAGCACCGGCAGGCCACTCTTTGCAAGATTTAGAGCCATGCTGGAGCCCATAACTCCGAAGCCGATAACGCCAATTGGGGAGGATCCGTTCATCATAAAGGGAGAGTAGCCCCTGATTGTTTAATTTGGAAGGGAGACCTAACTGTAGTGTAGTAGGCCTGGGTTTGTGGGGTGTCAGGGGCAGCTTTATAATCGTGCTAGTATTCTTAGAGCAGCGCGGCAGGTGCAAACTTTTGAACCAGTTCCGGGATCTTAAGGCCAAACTCCGCCGGGTTTCCCTGCAGATAATCAAGATTGAGCTATTTGCATCTGCTAAGAAGCTCCTAAGGTGGGAGGAGAGGGACGCTGCCACGACCTCTTAACAACCACCCCGAAAAATAGCTGCATATTTCCGATAAATATGCTTAACTTACTGATATGCCGATTGTTTCAACCTTTTTTGGAATCATTATCCGAATGTATTATGGGGATCATAATCCTCCCCATTTTCATGTTGAATTTCAGGGTGAAAAGGCCAGTTTTGCCTTTAGTGGAGAGTTGTTAGCGGGAGCGATCTCGTCCAAGACTGCCCAAAAGCTGATTCGTGAATGGGCGCGTAAACACAAGCTGGAACTTATGATAAACTGGAAGAACATTGAAAGAGGCCGTGCCCTGAATAGAATTGAACCGCTGGAGTAACTTTCTATGAAATATCTACCGCAAGTGATCAGCGCCGAATACGTCAAAGGCTTTGTTCTTCATACCAGATTTGATGATGGCACCGAGAAAAATATAGACATCTCTCAATGGTTTAAAGGACCTGTTTTTGAGCCTCTACGGAATCCGAAAATTTTTAAGAAGTTTTTTATCGAGGCGGGAACTTTGGCATGGCCCAGTGGCGTTGACATTGCACCAGAGGCTCTCTACGCGGCGCGTGATTTATTGGTTGTGCATAACAAAAAAAACTAGCCAAGGCGGAAACGCCCCACTCATAGCAACGCGATACCTCTCAAATCTGATACGCCTTACAATGACCGGGTACCCCGCGAAGGCGAAGCCCCCTGGGAACATAAGCGGGCAGACTACAACGCAGCAGAATGACCGCTTACATGCTGAGGAACGTGATTCGTCAATCCCCGTACGATCTTCATAGTTGGCTGGTTTGAGAGATAAGAGATGATTGAATTCGGTATGCTATATAATGTGCGATTTTTCGAACACTTGTTCAAGATAAAAGCGGTAACTGATAAAAGCGTAAGATTCCGCTAATGTCGGATCGACATTCGCGTGACCCTTGACCGAATCAGGGTGCCGTTCTGGTCAACCGCACGTGCACGCAATCTAAGCGAGTGGCGGGGAGTTCGAGGTATCTTCCAGGAGCAGATGTAGGGTGTGCTAGAGAAGCTGCAGGCAGCCTTCCCGTTAGCCATTACAGACACATTTCGCAAAGAGTTAATCGCCGGTCCGGACGGGGTAACCGTGAATACAAGCCGCCTACTTACAACAAGGCGAGAGGGGCGGGAGATAGATAGAGAGAGGTCGTTCTTGCCTGGTCCTCCCCCGTTTTCTCCCTCGTTTTCTTCCCCGTTTTCTCCTCCGTTTTCTCCTCCGTTTCCTCCCCCGCTGCGCGGGGCGATGACGAAGGACTGTGGATCCGAAACAGCTTGGCGCCCGGTTGGGTCTGTTATCCGTGCTTTAATCGAAACAGGGCCAGATGTGAGCTCCGAAAGATGCAACTCGCCATGCGAGGCTAGGCGGCCCCCTTGAATTGGGGCTAAGGGCGCAAGTTGGATCGTTTTGTCGTTGGCGATGACCTCGATGATGGATCCAGGAATAACGTTCTGAGCGAACGCGGTGACCCAGAGAATGGTGAATGGGGGATAGGGAGCGTTGTTTAGGATTGAATCAAGGGTCACTGAAAGTGGAGGCAGGGCGATGACGAAGGACTGGGGCTCCGAAACAGCTTGGCGCCCGGTTGGGTCTGTTATCCGTGCTTTAATCGAAACAGGGCCAAGGGTGAGATCCGAAAGATTAAGCTCGCCTTGCGAGGTGAGGCGGCCCCCTTGAATTGGGGCTAAGGGCGCGAGCTGGATCGTTTTGTCGTTGGCGATAACCTCGATGATGGATCCAGGAATAACGTTCTGAGCGTATGCGGTGACCGAGATAACGTCGGATGGGGAATAGGGAGTGCTGTTGTAGATTGAATGAAGGGTCACTGAAAGTGGAGGCAGGGCGATGACGAAGGACTGGGGCTCCGAAACAGCTTGGCGCCCGGTTGGGTCTGTTATCCGTGCTTTAATCGAAACAGGCCCAAGGGGGAGCTGCGAAAGCGGCAGCTTGCCTATATAGGTGAGTACTCCCCTTTGAACCGAGGTGAAGGGTGTGAGCTGGATCGTTTTGTCGTTGACGATAACTTCGACCATTGATCCGAGAATCACGGTCTGACCGCGCACGGTGACCGGGATCACGTCGGACTGGAAGTAGGGAGTGTTGTTTGGAATTGAATCAAGGGTCGCTGAAAGTGGCAGGGACGTAGGATTCTTAAAAGAGCGAGCTGTGACCGTTGGAAGCGAAAATGTGTAGGAGAACCTGTTGTCGCTTGAGTCGTTCGCCTCAATCCGAAAGTGGTAGAGAGAGCTGGCAGCCTGTATAGAAACCTCGCCAGCGAAGCGCTCATCAGAGAGACTCTCTAGCGGTATCTCTTGCCAAGATATGCGGTCCGCGCTCTGGGAAAATCGGAGATCCTGCACGCTGTCTGGCAGTTGTGCATGGTGTAGCTCTCCTGGAATATTTACAAGCGCGCCTAGACCGGGGTTTGGGTCGAGGGTAAATTCGATACGATTCGTCTTAGTTGGGTCGATGCCGGTCTGCCAAATGCCATCTACCAAAGAGCGCAGCTCTCGCAGGGATGGTGGGTTCTCATCAATTGGGGAGGTTTGATGTTGTGCAGCGGTCGGAATCGAGAACTCTCCAGTAGTAGTGACGGAGGTATCTACACCGTTGATTTTGACCTCCCTGCTAAGCTGTACCTCGTAGCGTCCCGCTATTACGGCCCCTCCGTAAACTTTCGGAGGGGTAAGCTGATGCAGAGACCTGCCCAAGGAGAGGCAGCTCCACTTGTAATGGTCGGGGCAGACCTCACCTTCTCTGAGAGAGCCTGAGTTCATCGCCGCACCGTTGCGCTTGATAAGGTACTTTGGCGAGGGCTCTACAAAGGAGTCCCCATACGATGTGAGAAAACCCCGCGCCTTGGACGAGCCGCCGTATGAGTAAAAAGAGCTCGTAAGTCCAATACGTGGAACCAGCGTGGCGGTTGAAGCGCCTACGTTGTACCAGCGCGAGGTGTCAGTGAGGGGTCCGACTCCGACGGTGAGAATATCTGGCCGATTGAGGCTTTGCATGCGCGGGCCGAAGTAGCCGCGCGGTGCGTACGTGTAGGGGTGCTCCCAATCCATGTAATGCGAAAGCTGGATGAAGCGGTCCTCGTCGTATGTAAAGGCGCCATCACGGGTAAATGTAATGCTAGGGCCTTGAATCTCGGCGGTGTATATGTTGCCGACCATTAATGAAAAGAAGGGGAGGTCTGCCGCAGACTCGGCACTCGGCGCAACGTCGTGGTATCCGCTTGCGAGTATCATGGGTACCTGCCCGGCGGGAGTTGTGAAAACGGAGCCTGCTATTCCTAAATCTACAACCATGCCGTTACGCAGGAGTTTCTTTATTCCAAAAATGGCTGTGAGTTCAAGTGGGGCTAATGGATCGACATGTGACACCGCATTAACCAGATACGGCTTGAGAGGTCCCGGATCCATTTCGAAACTCTCTGAAAAGCCACTTTCCCGGCGAAAGTGCAATAGCGCTGGGGGCTGTAATGGATCGTCTTTGTCCCGGGGAGAGAGTAGTGTAGTGGCCGAGAACACCCAGTCGGAGGAGATCGGATTTATTGCCAGGGGGAAGCTGTTGCCCCCTCTATAATCTATCCAAAGTAGGTTGGCTGACATATCTCGTCCCCCCATCTTTGGGGTAAAGGCGAAGTAGTGAAACATATATCCCTTTGTTCGCGGAACTTTTGCAACGAGAGATAGCGTAGCCTCTCGATATGCCGTTTCAACAGGTGTCTCGGCTCCTGCTAGATTAACGGTTTTGAGAATCAGGGCGGCAGGACTTTCGTTCAAGAAATACGATGCGATGTCCCATTGGCCGCTGGTTCGGACGTAGATAGTCGTTGAGGCAGCGCCCGCATTTGGAATGAAGTCTAAGTCTTCTCCCATAGACAAGCCGGGACGAGGCTGACGGGAGGCAAGTTCCACGTACCATGGGGTTGAAGCCCCATACGAAAGGTGCAGAGCGTAGCCCTGCCAAACGGAGATCGGCACAGAGGCTGATACGACGCCCCCTGTTATCTGAAGCAAGCTACTATTAAGGCCGCTCGATCCAGGAGCTCCGCTTGCTGACGTAGTGACCGATACGGTTATAGAGCCGCCGGCCGGCACCGTTACTGAGCTAGCAGAGAGTGTTGTTGAGAAGCGAGATGTTGAGCCCCTCTCGCCGGACCACGAAGAGCCTGAGATCGAGTAGGTCCAATCTGAGTCGATGATTGAGTTGGAGAGGGTTAAACCATGCGTCACAGAGAAGTTTGGCTGCTCCGGCAAGCTAATCCCAAGCTCCAGCTTGGTTGCTGAGAGGGAGAGGGGGCTTTTAATATCAAGCACGAGGGGGATAGTTGCGTCCCCGAGCGGGGTCATAAATTTGAGAAGGACAGACAAGCTCCTTGCAACTGCGACTCGGTGGTCCACCGCTACAACGATTGGGATGGTTCGGCTCTCATCTGGCAAGAGAGAGATCTGCCCAGCGGGGAAAGAGATGGAAACGCCAGCGACAGGCTTTAAGACAGAGGGTGAGATAGAGAGATCTGCGCCTGAGGTGTTTACAACGGTGACCGATGTAGAGAGCTCCTGCACGAGGCGACTCGGAGTGTAGCTTACGACAGGCATGCGGCCATGAAAGCGCAGGAACGTGTACGGTTGTCCGGCTGCGGCAACGGCAGCTACAGCATCTATCATGCCTGCCCCCTGTGCTGTAGCGTCATCCCCCAGATCGGAAGCTGTGCCGATAATAATCGCCTTGACATCTGCTGGGGTTAAGGAGGGGTTCGCCTGGCGTATAATCGCTGCTAAGCCCGCCACGTGCGGAGTTGCCATCGAGGTGCCGGAGATTGCGATGTGAAGGGTGTCTTTGCACTCACTGCCTGAGGCGAAGCTCCCGAACCGCGCAGCGCAGATATTAACGCCAGGAGAAGCGACGTCCGGTTTTAAGACCTGAGGGAAGTTTGGTATGGGGCCGCGCGATGAGAAGGTAGCGATTGAGGATCCCTGGCATACTCCGGTAGTCGAGCCAGGCTTACACGCCGCTGCAACTGTAATTGCTTCGCGCGATGTACCCGGCGAGTCCACAGTGCCGGCTGCGGGGCCGCTGTTTCCGGCGGCGACTGTAAAGACGACGCCATTTTTTGAGGCCAGATCAATGGCGAGAGACATTGGGTCATCTGGGTTGCCGCCGCCGCCAAGGCTTAAGCTGCAGACGTCAAGGTGATCCAAAAAATCTCCGTCTAGGTTCGGATCGACGCAGCGCTCGATGGCAGCAATAATGCCAGAGGTACTGCCAGAGCCCGAAGCACTCAGAACCTTGTAGGCATAGATCTTAGCGCCGGGAGCCACACCCGGAAGGGGACGGGAGACCCCGTTTGAGTCCTGGTATGTGCCGTTTCCGGCGGCTGTAGCGGCGACGTGCGTTCCATGGCCATGATCGTCCATCGGGTTAGGGTCGTTGTCTACAAAGTCGTAGCCCCCAACAACTTTGCAGCCGGCTCCGAAGCAGCCGCCGAGATCTGGGTGTGTGTAATCAACGCCTGTATCGATGATGCCTATAGTTGTTCCTGTGCCGTCGAGGCCTAGCCCCTGAGAAGGCTGCCAGACCTCTGATGCCCTAATAATCTTGACTGATTCAGAGAGCGAGGCCTTAACAGAGACATCAGGGAAGACTGAAATCCCTGGCATGCTCGCAAGGGCCGTTTGTGCATCAGCTATCGTTATACCGCTAACCGCGAAACCGTTAAAGGCGGTGGAGAACTCCCTGGTGATCTTGGGGCTCGCACCAGAGGTAGATGAGATCTGGGCGCCTTTGGCAGTAAGCGCCGGAAGAAGAAGTCCCCGAGCCTTTTCATGCTCAAGCGTAATCTGTTTCGAAAGTGCCACAGCGGAGATCTGAGCTTGAGCAGTACGGGCACCCCCTGACTTACGGAGTATTGCGGCGGCGAGTAGAGGGGGCTTCGAAAGCTGAACTAGGACTCCATGCGAAGCCTCAGTAGAACTCTGCAACCCCGATAGGTGACCCAGTCCGGTTATAGCGCCATTTTTTTCATGCATCACTATGCGGTCAGTGCTCACAACGCTGGGCTCACCATTTATTACCGCTGGCGAAAGGGGAGAGGGCTCTTCTGACACCTGCGCGTATAGCACCTGTTCTTGTAGCGCTGGGTCCTGTTGGGCATTAGCAGAGAGGGGAACAGAGAGTGTAACAGAGAGAGCAGAGGCCAGGGCTAGCACTGCGAGCAGCGCCAGCATATAGCGCGAACAAAGAAGATAGCAGGCCCGAATACGGCTTAAGCCAGGTATGTTGAACACACTTATATTCCTAAGTACTACGTGATCTAAGAAAGCGCATAAAAAAGCGCCTAGAGCAGTTTACAAGGATGATTGAGGCTACTCAATCAGGAGGGCAAATACTATTAAAAACTTCAAAGGTGACGTAATAGAGATCTCTGGTGCGCTTAGGTGGTAGCTAGCTGTTTCAGTATGTTATGGGCATAGAAAGGAGATATGCAGCGAGGATACTTAAAGCTAGAAATCAGAAATTGTTACAGAATATCCCCTGCGGCCTAATAGTTACCACCTGCACTTATTGGTGATGAACCACATCTCCTGGATGAATAGTAGCAGTAATGGACTGCATCAAGCGGGAATTAGCGCCGCCACTCATCGATTAAAGTAGCAACAAGCCCGGTCCATCCGGTCTGATGCGATGCGCCGAGACCCTCTCCGGTATCGCCGTTAAAGTATTCGTAGAAAAGTATGTAGTCGCGCCAATGCGGATCGTTCTGGAACTTTGCATTATTGCCAAAGACTGGACGAATACCGGCAGCGTTACGGGTAAATATAGCGATCAGACGATCTGCGATCTCGCGAGCTAACTCATCAAAGGTAACCTGCTTATTAGCGATAGTATTAACGCGAAAATCTGGGCCATAAGCCTTATTTAACTTCTTAAGCGACTCGATAATCATAAAGGTAGTGGGGAACCAGACTGGGCCGCGCCAGTTCGAGTTGCCGCCCTTTAACTTATTCTCAGATTCCCCCGGCTCATAATGGACCGAACTATCTCCGAATCTAAATGGATTCTCTGCATGCACTTTAGAGAGGCTACGAATACCAAAGTCCGAGAGAAACTCATCCGGATCAAAGACGCATTTGAGGAGCCTCATAAGTTGCTGCTCGTCAAAGATCGACAACACTAGGGAGTCACCCTGCTTGTGTTGTACCGGGTAACAGCAATTCTTGAGGAGATCTTGTTTATTCTTAAGGGCCCAATCGAGACGTTTGCGAAATTCTGGGAACGATTCAAGCCAGGTTAGTTCAAGACGCTCAACCGCATAGAGCGGTATAATGCCCACAAGCGAACGGATGTTCAGGGTATGACAGGTGCCATCTGGGTATCTTAATATGTCGTGAAAAAACCCATCCTCCTCCGACCAGAGCGACATATGTTGACCGCCCATGTTCTTAATCGCAGCACCGATATAGATGTAGTGCTGAAAAAACTTAGTGGCGAGACGCTCATAGACTGGATCCTCTTTGGCTAATTCCAAGGCAAGGCGCATCATGGTTAGGCTGAAGGAGCCCATCCAGCCAGTCGCATCGGCCTGCTCAAGTCGGATACCATCCTGTAGCTTTTCACTTCGATCGAGCACGGTAATATTATCAAGGCCGAGGAATCCCCCCTCAAATACGTTATTACCCTCTGCGTCGACCTTATTGACCCACCAGGTAAAGTTGAGCATTAGTTTGTGAAAGTTCTTTTCGAGGAAGTCTCTATCCTGTTTGCCGGTACGTACCCGCTCCAGATGAAAGAGTCGCCACGTAGCCCAGGCGTGTACAGGGGGAGTCAGGTCTGAAAACTCCCATTCATAAGATGGAATCTGACCGTTTGGATGTTGAAATTGTTCAAACAACAGGAGCGAGATCTGCTCCTTGGCAAAATCCATGTCGACTAGGCCAAGCGGCACGGCGTGGAACGCTAGATCCCATGCTGCAAACCACGGGTACTCCCACTTATCCGGCATCGAGAGGATGCGCATCGAATTGAGGTGTCGCCAGTGCGTGTTACGAATCCGAGCGCGTCCTGGAGGGGGTTTGCAGCTCGGATCATCTCCATCGAGCCAGCGCTCAATATCGATGTAGTAGAACTGCTTGCTCCAGAGCAGGCCAGCCAGGGCTTGACGCTGAATCAGCCTCTCGTCGCTAGAGGCCTTGGGGGGATGGACCGTTTCATAAAATTGGTTAGTCTCATCGATCCTTTCTTTGAGGATCCTTTCGCTCTGATTGATGGTCGCATGCTCCCGCTCCGTTCCAAGGTAGAGCACTATACTCTCGCTTGAGCCCGCTGCGATATTTAATTCATAAACGATGCCAGCCTTAGTGCCGGTATTTTCTGGATTCGTGCAGCGCTCTTGACCCACGATCTCTCGGTGAAAGGCGTCCTTAACGAACGGGGTAACGCTCTTAGTACCGTAGAGTCGCTCGCAATTGGTTTCATTATTTGTAAAGAGGGGTGTACCGCCGGGAGGAGCGTGTAGGTACATTGCACCAAGTGCATACGACTGTATCATAGGGCCAAGAAGATCTGTTCCCGTATCATCTGCTTTAATTGAGATACCGGTAGGGCCGTAATCAAGCAGGTTTATTTTGGGCTCTTTAAGAGCTTGCGGGCCCCATGACCAACCGTTTCTAAAGAGGAGCTGTGGAATAATATGTAATGGTGCAGGATCGGGCCCACGATTGTGCGCAGTAATCTTTATGATCGTATCGTCTGGACTGGACTTAGCGTACTCAACGAAAACGTCGAAGTAACGGTCCGTATCAAAGATGCCGGTATCGATTAGCTCGAATTCTGGGCCCTTGCCTGCGCGGCGTTTGTTCTCTTCAACCAGTTGAGCGTACGGGTACTCCTGTTGTGGGTACTTATAGAGATACTTCATGTAGCTGTGGGTAGGAGAGCTATCGAGGTAGAAGTAATACTCCTTTACATCCTCGCCGTGATTACCCTCGGATGGAACTAATCCAAAGGCGCGCTCCTTTAGGATCGGATCCTTTCCGTTCCAGAGCGCTAATGAAAAAGAGAGCAGCTGATATCGGTCGCAATATCCGGCTAGACCATCTTCGCCCCAGCGGTAAGCTTTGCTGCGCGCCATATCGTGTGAAAGAAAACCCCAAGCATCTCCGTTGGCGCTATAATCCTCGCGCACTGTGCCCCAGGAGCGCTCGCTTACGTACGGCCCCCACCGCTTCCAATGACCTCTGCGTTCGAGGTCCTCCTGTAGTCTTAGATGTTCGGCGGTTGTGATCATGGTGTGTGGTAATGGAACAGCCGTAATTGTGGCATATCTACCCAGCAGTTCACAGTTTGATCGGCAACTTGCTAGGAACCTATGGGCGCAGCTTTGCAAACGCAGTTTTGGAAGTCGGGGGATTTAAGCAAATCAGCTATCTCTTGGCCAAGACCGCTTCCATAATCGCACCACGACCACATACCCAACTTATTAACGAGAGGATTACAGCTGGTATCGTAAGAAGTCCTGCTAGAAGTAATGTCACTATATCGCCAGCTCTCCACGGCTCCGCTCGCATCAGGAGTCGCGTCAGTCGATTGCCGTTATTAAAGCGTTGATTAAGGATGCTTTGTACCCATCCATAAGGGTCGTGCTCAAAGGAGGTAAAGTTAATTGACTCTACCCGCAGTCCGGAACTTTCAGCAGCGGCACGTAATGACGCTGGCGAATAATGCAAAAGGTGGCGCGGTACATCGAGGTGAAACCAGCCCTCTTTGCCGTACGAGGCTTGCCAGCTTGCAAAGTTGGGAACTCCGATAATAAGGCGCCCGTTTGGAGATAGTAGGGAGCAGGCTCGTTTTAGTTGAGATAACGGCTCAGAGAGATGCTCCAACACCTGAAACATAACGACGAGATCGTAGCGTTGCTCCGTAGGTAGGGCTTGATCCCCCTCAACAAAGACCGTCAGGCCAAAATGCTGACGGGCAAAGGCAGCCATCTCCTCGGTTCGCTCCGTACCGCAGACGCTCCATTCATAGGAGCGCAAAGCGTTCAACATAAAACCGTCCCCGCACCCAAGCTCTAGGGCGCTGCCAGCTTTTGGGAAGAGCTTTGACCAACGCCAGGCACGGCGCCTGTAAAGGAACTTTAGGATTGCGATTATTACACTGTTATAGCGGCGATATGAGCGCGGATAGTACGGATCTAGGTTAGCCGGAATAGGGTGGGTCCACGCAACGGTGCACTGAGTACAGTGCGCCACCTGAAAAACATCCTTTGTTATATAATCACGCGCATGGGAATAGAGTAGGTCGGCCTGTGGTGCCGAGCAAACTGGGCATAATACTGAAACTTTCTCGATAGATAGAGCATCTTTCACTGATAGATCCTCATGTAAAATACTCTTAGGGGGGTTGTGTGTAGCGCAAACCCGCAAGATGAGTAAGCGTGACGGTAGATACAAACCCCAGCGCAATAATAGAGCACCAGGCGCTGCTCTGAAATAGTGAATTAAATGGGGTGGATTAAGTAGGGTCCTATCAGATAGCGGAGGATTTAATGAAGGTAGTTATTTTAGCCGGCGGCCTGGGAACGAGGCTCGCTGAAGAGAGCGTTATAAAGCCCAAGCCGATGGTCGAGATCGGGGGACGACCGATCCTCTGGCACATTATGAAGATCTACTCTTCATACGGCTTTAACGAGTTCGTTATCTGTACCGGGTACAAGGGCTACGTTATTAAGGAGTTCTTCGCCAACTACTACCTGCATACGACCGATGTTACCTTCGATATCTCCAAGGGAGAGCTAGAGATTCATAACAATAAGACCGAACCCTGGAAGGTGACCCTAATCGATACCGGTGAAGAGACCATGACCGGCGGACGACTAAAGCGTATCTCGCAATTTGTCGGTGGCCAGGACTTCTGTATGACCTATGGCGATGGAGTCTCTAACGTGAACATCACAAAGCTTGTAAATTTTCATAGATCGCACGGCAAGCTGTGTACAGTAACAGCGGCGCGCCCAGGAGCAAGGTTCGGAGCGCTAGGGCTCGAAGGCGAATCAGTAACACATTTTCAGGAGAAGCCACTTGGAGATGGGGGCTATATTAACGGAGGTTTTTTTGTCGTCTCGCCCAAGTGTTTTGATTATATCGATGGGGACTCTACGGTATGGGAGCAGGAGCCGATGAAGAGGTTAGCAGAAGATGGGCAGATGAAGGCCTTTCTGCACGATGATTTCTGGCTTCCGATGGATACGGTACGTGATCGTAGGCAACTTGAGGGACTCTGGCAGACAGGAAAGGCTCCATGGAAAGTTTGGGCATAATTAAACAGGAATTTTGGCAGGGAAGACGCGTGCTCGTTACTGGGCATACCGGATTCAAAGGGGCATGGCTGACGCTCTGGTTGCAAAAACTGGGCGCCAAGGTAAGCGGCTTCTCGCTCGGAGTTCCGACCGAGCCGAGCCTCTTTAAGATCCTCTCTTGGGGTGAGGCGATCACTAGCTTTGAGGGCGATATTCGCGATGCAGCCCTATTCTCTAATATAGTAGAGCGCGAGCAGCCAGAGGTCGTGTTTCATCTGGCAGCGCAATCGCTCGTTCGACCCTCATACGAGGATCCGGTCGGCACCTTTGCAACTAACGTGCTTGGGACCGTGCATATGCTTGAAGCTGTGCGTAAGGCTAAGGGAGTTAGAGCGGTTATTAACGTCACAAGCGATAAGTGTTATGAGAACCGCGAATGGCCCTACGCGTACCGAGAAAACGATCCGTTCGGCGGTAGGGACCCGTACAGTTGTAGTAAGGGGTGTGCAGAGCTTGTGACCGCAGCGTATAGGAGCTCGTTTTTCTCTCTAGCGGGACCTGATCAGGTTGGACTTGCTTCCGTCAGAGCAGGAAACGTTATTGGAGGTGGTGACTGGTCCGCTGAAAGGCTGATTCCGGACTGCATGCGCGCCTTCTCTCGAGGAGAGGAGGTAGTTATCAGAAATCCTGCCTCAGTGCGACCATGGCAGCATGTATTAGAGGCGCTGCGTGGGTATATGCTTTTGGCGCAACAGCTATATGACACGCCAATGCAGTTCTCAGAGGGGTATAACTTTGGCCCCGATACTCAAGATGCTCGCCCGGTCTCATTTATCGTAGAGCAGCTTTGCAGCACATGGGGGCCGAGCGCCAAGTGGCGCCTTGTACGGGAGGGGGAGGGGCACCATCCACATGAGGCTACCTGGTTGCGACTAGACAGTTCGCTCGCGCGGTGTAAGCTAAACTGGAGGCCGCTACTTAGTTTAACAGAGGGACTGGCGTGGACCGCACAGTGGTACCGAGCATTTCATGAGGGCGCCAGCATGACAGAGGTGAGCCTTCGTCAGATTGAACAGATTGAAAGCTTAGAGAGAGAGAAGCGATGACACGGTGTTGCCGGTTTTGCAAAATCCCCCTTACAACTACCTTCGTTGATCTGGGGATGAGCCCCCTTTCAAATGCATTTATCAAGAGGGAGCAGCTCTCTACTATGGAACACTTCTATCCCCTGCACGCTTTTGTATGCGCAGGGTGCTTCCTAGTTCAACTTGAGGAGTTTGAGAGCCCAGATCAGATCTTCTCTGATTATGTATATTTTTCATCGTACTCAGAGAGCTGGCTTAGGCATGCAAAGCTATACAGTGAGCAGATGATAGAGCGGCTTAAGCTCGATTCGAGATCGTTTGTGGTTGAGATCGCAAGTAACGACGGCTATCTGCTGCAGAACTTCGTTAAACACGAGATTCCATGCCTAGGTATTGAGCCAGCGGCGAACGTAGCTGCGGTAGCGACCGAAAAGGGGATACCAACACGCTCATTTTTCTTCGGCAGCGAGAGCGCCCAGAGGCTTAAAGCTGAGGGGCGCGGTGCAAACCTGCTAATCGGTAATAATGTCTTTGCACATGTGCCGGACATTAATGATTTCGTGGCGGGGATGAAGGTTCTTCTAGTAGAGGATGGAGTTATTACTTTAGAGTTTCCACACCTTTTACAACTTATAAAAAACAATCAGTTTGATACGATCTATCACGAGCATTTCTCATACCTATCGCTCTTGGCGGTCGAGAGTATCTTCGCTGCGCACGGGCTGATGGTGTTCTCAGTTGATCAGCTACCGACACATGGAGGATCGCTGCGGATCTATGGACAGCACGAGGGTAAAAGAGCACGCCCAGTAGATGCCTCTGTAGCAATGGTGCGAGATCTCGAAAAAAGTGCAGCACTTGATCAGATCGCAACTTACAGCAGCTTTAAGGAGAATGTGGAGGTCACTAAGAGGGCGCTACTTTCATTTCTTATTCAGGCGCGTGCTGATGGGCAAAGGGTCGCCGCGTACGGCGCTGCCGCAAAGGGCAACACCTTGCTTAATTTCTGTGGTATTCGTCAGGATTTTATCGACTACGTTGTTGATCTAAATCCACATAAACAGGGATTATTCACCCCTGGTACGCATATACCGGTTCTTAGTCCAGAAAAGATTAATGAGACCAGGCCTGATTTTGTGCTGATCCTACCCTGGAACCTTAAGGATGAAGTTGCCTCACAGTTGAGTCAGATCCGTTCCTGGGGTGGTAAGTTTGTAGTCCCTATTCCAACCCTGCAGGTGTTTTAATGCGCTGCTCTGAGCTCTCACTTCCTGGCGTATGGCGAGTAGAGATCGAACCAAGCTGTGATGAGCGGGGATTTTTTGCCAGAACATTTTGTGCTGAGGAGTTCGCACAGATCGGATTGCCCAGCACCTATAGTCAGAGCAGTGTGTCGTTCAATCAGAAGCGCGGGACCCTACGTGGCATGCACTTTCAGGCCAATCCATCCAAGGAGTCTAAGTTAGTGCGCTGTATAAGGGGGGCAATTCTGGATGTGGTGTTAGATCTGCGCGAGGGCTCAGAGAGCTTCGGTAGGTCAGTAGGGGTAGAATTATCGGACGATAATAGGACTGCGCTTGCGATTCCGGCTGGATGCGCGCATGGATTTATCACCCTCAAAGATGAGAGTGAGGTGCTCTATATGATGTCTGAGCCCTTTAATCCGAGTTTGAGCCGAGGAGTTCGGTGGGACGATCCGAAGTTCTCTATTTCATGGCCGTTCTCTCCGCTCGTCATATCCGAACGCGACGCGCAGTATCCAGGTTTTAGTAGCGATATTCTGTAAGGTATGTTTGATGACTAATGGAGCAGTGATCGTTACAGGAGGATGCGGGTTTCTCGGTCGACAAACGATCCCTTTCCTAGTGGCGCGTGGCCAGCAGGTGCATATATTTACCAGAACCATCAGGGACTCAGATCGGAGCCTACTTAAGAGCCGCTTCGGTGATGCCGTAGAGCTACACGCAGTCGATCTACACGATACCAACACTGTAACGCCCATCGTTGCGCGCATTAAAGCCACACACCTACTGCACCTTGCATGGGATACTAGACACGGGGTCTTCTGGTCCTCGCCCGACAACATAGACTGGATCGTTAGTAGTAAGTTGTTGCTGCAAGCCTTCATAGAGAACGGAGGAACGCGAGTTGTTGCGGCCGGCTCCTGCGCTGAATATGAATGGGGTGGTGCGGATGAAAAGCTTATAGAGGGCAGCTCCAAGCTTATGCCCTCTACGCTCTATGGGCAGTCTAAGTTAGCTTCGCGTAAGAGCCTCTTTACGATTGCAGCGCACCATAAGATAGAGGCAGCTTGGGGTCGAATATTCTTTCTCTTTGGGCCACATGAGGGAACGCAGCGCTTGGTATCGTCGGCGATTATTGCGTTACTAAACGGACAGATGTTTCCAGCAAGTATCGGTGATCAGATCCGCGATTTTGCCCATACGGAGGATGTGGCTGCCGCATTCGTAGCACTTCTCTATTCAGATGTTACTGGGGATGTGAACATAGCTTCCGGTGAGGAACGCTCAATTGCGTCGATTCTCAAGGCGCTTGGAACGATTATCGGGCGTCCTGAATTGATACAACTTGGAGCAAAACAGAAGGTTCCTAACGATCCATTGCGCATAGTAGCCTCCATAGAGCGGCTACGCAGGGAGGTGCGGGTAACCTCCCCAGAAGATATTCAGGTGCGGCTTGCAGAAAGCGTAGAGTGGTGGCGTAGTAATCTTAAGTATATGTAATTACATGTAGTTATAGCAGCCTAGGGTACTACTATGATTGGGGGTTTAGCGTGCTAAAAAAAGAGCTAATCTTGCTAGCATCTGGCATCTAAACGGTGATGGTATGCGGCTGAGTTTGGCTCGGTGTTGATTATAGTGGAACGTTGGTCGCTAACGTGTACGGAGGATCTTAGTGTCACAGCAGAAACAGGTTATCGCAATCCTAGTGCCGGTTTTTAATGAGGAGCGGGTAGTTCCGCTATTCTTTCAGCGCATGCTCCCAGTTATTCAGGAGCTCTCGCACGAGTACACCCCACAACTAGTATTTATCAACAACGCTTCGCGCGATCAAACGTGCGAGGTGATATCTCAGATCCGTGATGAGCATCCATTCGTATTCCTACTCTCACTCGCTAAGAACGTAGGGTATCAACGCTCACTGGAGTTCGGATTGCGTAACTGCACAGGGGATATCTTTGTTTTTATCGATGTTGATTGCGAGGACCCGCCCGAGATGATCCTTGAGTTCGTAAAGAATCATAGGCAAGGTTTTGACGTTGTATACGGTGAACGGGTTGATCGGATCGAGAGAGCGTCGATCAAGTTTATGCGTAAGGTGTTCTATCGAGTTATGAAAGCGGTAGCGGATGAGGATATCGTGCTCGATATGGCCGAATTCTCGCTGATGACCCAAGAGGTGCGTAACGCCATTATACAGGACTCTTCATCTTTTCCCTTTATCAGGGCCTCGATCGGACGAGTTGGATTTAAGCGCATAGGGATCCCCTATCGCCGTGATAAGCGTATCGCAGGCGAGACCCACTATAATATCTGGGGGATGATGCTCTTTGCTGTTGCGGGTATCCTATCGGCTAGTACGTTACTGCTACGAGTTGCAACGTACTGCCTGCCGATCTGGATAGGAGCCATGTTGACCCTGGGGGTACTGGCCAGTAGAGGTTCTAGGCCATGGGCGTTTACTGCGCTCGTTGTGCTTGGATTTACCTACTGTGGGGCGGTGTTGAGCTTTATCTCAATTTATCTAGCACGCGTATACAAGAACACGCTCGGACGTCCCAATGCATTTCTTGATCATAGGCGCTCATTTCCGCAGGGTCTAGCTAGCGTAGATTCCAATGAGCTAAGAAGCGATAAAATGGGCTCAGTTGAAGCACCTTTAGAGATGCAGTAGCTCAACTCCGAGCTCTATCGGTATCTGCAGCACTTCAGTAGTAATTCCTAACCTAGCGGCCAGTAGGGGGTGTTGCAGGGTGATTAGTGTATCGGCTCCAACCGTAAACATATGACCCCCCTGTTCCTGTTCCTGTCCCTGTCCCTGTTCTTGTTCTTTTTGCGGAATGCTGGGGGCTTTAATACCTGCGCCAAACGTCGTAGCGCTGATAAAGATCCTGGCCTCATCCCAGAGCTGTGCCTCGATAAAACTACGCAGGGTCGTAGCACCCCCCTCAACTATTATAGATGTAAGACCCTCCTGAAAGAGGGTGGAACAGAGCGCCTGACACGACCACGCCAATGGATCGATACGACGAAAACGGATCGGTCCGTCAGTAGATTCCCGCATGGTATTGAGGATAATCGTATCAGTAGCGCCATTAAATAGTTTTAAAGTTTGAGGGAGAGAGAGGGTTGGATCGATAACGATTCGAACCGGATTTTGTCCAATGGCGTGTCGTACCGTTAGTTCAGGATCATCGACCGCGGCAGTTGTGCGCCCAACTAATATAGCCATCTCCTGAGAGCGCCAGAGGTGTGTGAGGGTGCGTGATGGTGCTGAGCTGATCCAACGTGAAGAGAGGTCCGCACGTGCTATAAAACCATCCCTGGTCTGTGCCCACTTAAGGATACAGTAGGGGCGCTTCTCTCGCTGTGCCACGATAAAGCGCCTGTTCATTGCGCGGCACTCTAGCTCCATCACCCCCTCGGTTACGGAGATGCCGGCATTAATTAGCCGCTCTATTCCAAGGCCTGAGACTTGAGGAAATGGATCGCGGCAACCAACAACGACACGCTTAATTCCAGAATCTATGATTAGATCTGCGCAGGGCGGGGTTTTCCCGAAATGTGCGCACGGTTCAAGGGTTACGTAGAGGGTAGAGTGCGGGATAAGGCTCCGATCCTCAACAGAGGAGAGAGCCGCTACCTCCGCATGTGGCCCGCCGTACCGTTGGTGGTAGCCCTCACCGATAACGGCTCCTTCGTACGCTAGCACCGCACCGACCATCGGATTTGGAGCTACGGAGCGCCCCCCTTTGAGCGCAAGCTCAAGGGCACGCACCATATATTGTGGCTCGATTAGCATGCGAGCTATCTTACACAAGGGCTAAGGGAACGTCACGATAGATGAGGTATTGAGGCGTTAAGTTAATGGGGGTTATCCGTTTCTCCATGACCACTTGCTAGAGCTGATGTACAATGAGTTCTAGTGAAAGATATAGATACGCACCATAACCCCTCTGAGATCGTTTGGAGCCCCTCTGAGGAGCTACTAAATGGCTGTGCTCTGAGACGCTTTATGCAGGAGCTTACGGCTAGTGGGGAGCAGGGGTTTGATGATTTCGAGCAACTTCACAACTGGTCGGTTAGGGAGCCAGCGAAGTTTTGGTCAAATCTTGTTAGGTTCCTAGGACTCAAAGGAGAGGGCTCCCTTGAGCCCTACGTAGATGCGTTGGAGGGGCCAACCCCACTGGCAAAACGGTGGTTTCCAAATTTTAAGCTTAACTTCACTGAGAATCTTCTGAGTGGCGCCGAGGATCAGCTCGCCATTATCTCCTGGTCAGAGGGTGAGCTCAAGCGACGCATAACGATGGGCGAGATGCGCTCCTCTGTAGCTGCTGTACAGGGACACCTGAAGCGGAGTGGTATTGTAAGTGGCGCACGGGTCTTTGCCTATCTACCAAACATTCCAGAAGCTGTTATCTGTATGGCGGGTGCCGCGTCAATCGGTGCCGCATGGTCTAGTTGTGGCACCGACTATCAGGAGCAGGGGGTTCTTTCTAGAGCCGCAAGGGTAGCCCCAACAGTTCTTATCGCGGCGACCTCATTTCTCTGGAGAGGTAAGGTCGTTAATCTTACGGAAACGGTAAGGCAGCTGGTTGAAAAGACCCCCTCGATTGAGCACGTAATTCTGGTTGATTATCTCGGACGAGACAAAAACTATGGATCTATTAAATTTCGTAGCGGCGTAAGTGTTGCCGATTATCTTGATATTTTGCGTACCCCTACGCAACTTGATCTAAGTGAGAAGTTCTCTTTTTCACATCCGCTCTACATTATGTTCTCTTCGGGCACTACTGGAGCGCCGAAGGGGCTTGTGCACGGGGCTGGCGGCACATTGCTGGAGCATATGAAGGAGTTGGTGCTGCACGGGGACCTGCGATCTGGCGATCGACTTTTCTATCAGACCTCAACTAGCTGGATGATGTGGAATTGGCTCGTTAGTGCGCTGGCAAGGGAGGCAACCATCGTGATGTATGACGGCGATCCTCTGTGTGAAGATGGAAGAACGGTGTGGCGTTTGAATGATGAGGAGCGGGTGACGCACTTCGGCACAAGTGCAGCTTTTCTTGGGGCTACCGAGAGGTTAGGAGTGTTTCCTGGCGACGAATTCCCCCTTACAGAGCTACGCGCCATGCTCTCAACCGGTTCAACGCTCTACGGCGCGCAGTTTGATTATGTAATGCGCAGTATTAAGCCGCTCTGGCTGCAGAGTATCTCTGGTGGGACAGATATCCTTGGGTGTTTCGGTCTAGGGTGTCCACTTAAGCCGGTTATTCGGGGCGAGGTGCAGTGTAAGAGCCTTGGCTATAATGTGCAGGTTTTTAACGCAGAGGCCAAAGCGGTTATAGGGCAGGAGGGTGAGCTAGTATGCGCTAGTCCAGCACCATCAATGCCGCTCTCTTTTCTCGATGATCCTGATGGTGCGCACTACCGCGCCGCGTACTTTGCAGAATATGGATCTGTTTGGCGTCACGGCGATCTGCTTGAGGAGACCCCGCACGGGGGGCTAATCTTTCTTGGCCGATCGGATGCAACGCTAAAACCAGCTGGAGTGCGGGTCGCGACAGTCGATATATATGGGGCGTTACAGGCGGTTCCCCGTGTACAGCAGGCTCTCGCAGTAGGGTATCTGCCTGTAGGTGCGGCGAGTGAGAAGATCGTACTCTTTGTTGTTCTTGCAAAAGAGAACGTGCTCGATGATGCTCTTAAGCAGGAGATTAACGGGGTGCTTAAAAACTCCAATGCTTTCTACGTTCCGGCGCTGATCCTACAGGCACCTGAGCTACCACGCACACCGAACAATAAACTAAGCGAGCTATCAGTAAAGCGTCTCCTGCGCGGCGAAGACCCGGGCAATAGCGCGGCACTTGCTAATCCAGAGAGCCTTACGTTCTTCTCTACTATTGGGCTTGAACGGATACGGGAAGCTTTAGGGTAGTGCCTATAAAATCCCGTACCAATGATTTATGACAGATAGATCTGGTGGAGACCAGCATCATCCCAACCCAAGCGAAACAATCAGACAACTCAGCAACTTCATCACCGAGCTGATCTGCTACCGCAGAACAGCTACTTGCATGAAGTGAATCAATCTTACTATCCTTCAGTACGCCCATGCACAACAAGAAGAGCTCCCTAAGCATTATTAACCAGTATTTCTTTCCAACGGAAAGTGCAGCTGGGGTTCTCCTGCGTGAGCTTGCTGAAGACCTTTCGACTGACTTTGACGTAACTGTTGTGTGTCAGCCCGAAGCTCAACAGGGCGAGGAGAGAGCGTTGCATGCCGAGTACCATATCGTGCGTCTCCCCGTCCCGCGTTGGATTTCGAGGGCGACAACCCCATCCTCCTTTGTTCTGCGGTGGATCGTGGCTGGGCTCTTTCTACTGCGGAGCTCGGTGTGGCTCCTCTTCAGCAAAAAGCAGTCGCTAGTGCTCATTGCGTCCGAGCCGCCATTCGTAGACACCGTGCTCGGGGTCGTATGCTGGATGTTGCGTCAGCCGTATGCCCTTTTGATTCAGGACCTTTATCCAGAGCTGGCAGAGGCTGTTCGCCTTAAGCCAATATGCTTCGCGTCGAGGCCCCTTAAATGGCTCCATACCCGTGTCACACGTGCCGCGCGAGTGGTCGTCACTATCTCTCCTGATCAACAGCGCTCTCTAGAATCAAGGCATGCAAAAGTTACTCAGGTGCTTCCTAATTGGGCTCCGATCTCTAGCACCGATGCATGTGAACTCGCGGCAGCTCCGGGAGAGTTTCCACTAGAACGCACTAGGCTTATCGTTCACTATGCCGGGAATCTTGGACTCGCGTGTGACCTTACCACCCTTGGCGGCGCCCTCGAGATCCTGCATCACTCTGGCCAGCTCGACAGCTTCTCCATTGTGATTCGGGGCGATGGGATTAAGGTGCACCAAGCCCAAGATCTAGCCCACCGATATCCGCAGGTGCAGCTTCACAAGAGGCTTCCTCTCAATCAGGTCGGGCTTAGCATGGGGTACTGTCATGCACACTTCGTGCTTATGCCAAAGGAGCTTCTTGGATGTGTTTACCCCTCCAAGGCGAGCTCAATCATGGCATATGGCAGGCCCATGATTACCTGCATGCCGGCCGGCTCTTGGCTCGAGCATTTCATGCTTGAGCGGCAACTTGGGTATGTCAGTAGGGCAGGGGACCCGCAGTCGCTTGCGGCAGCCATGCTTGCCTGCCTACACGACCTCCGAGCATCGCCAAAGATTCTGCGCGATATGGGACTTAATGGGTGGCGCTACGCCCGGTATGAATGGACGCGGCAACACGCCTCCGCTCGATACCGAGATCTATTAAAGGTGGCTATAGGCGATGTCAACTAGGGGCTGGTGCAATAAAATAGGCCTTATCCCGTCTGTACTTTGCGGATTAGTCTTCTTGGCGTTTTATGTAGCAGTGACGCCCCTGGCCCAAAATAATTCGTCAATGGGGCTCGCCGGGTATGCCTGGATCTTGGCGCTCTATGTGGCTCTCTGTGTGGAGGCGGGATTATGCGGCTACAAGCTTCTCTCGCAAGCTAAGGAGGAGGGACGCTGGCTGACCGTGTGGGTCACCGGGCTGTGGCTTCTGGTGGTCTGCGCCTCCGTCTTGCCTGCCTACCTCCTGGGCGCGGAAAACTCCTTTCAGATTAGTTGCGCCCTTTCGCAAATTAACAAGAACTACGCATCGGGATTCAACTCCGCTTGCTTTATCGGATATCCAACCCGTGCCTACTTTCTTCAAAGCCTACCGGCAAACATTTTCGGTATGTCTCACATAACTGCAAATGCTGGCACCGTCCTGATCCTCATGCCAGGGCTGATTATCTTTTCTCGTGGGCTAAGGCTCATTCTTCGGGGAAGTGCGATGAGCGACACTATCGCTGCGTGCGTGCTTGGGGCTTTCTTCCAGAGCACACTGCTGTTTCGAACGATCGCGTATCACGACCAGACCACGCAGCCTTTCGCAATAACGCTAAGCCTTGTGGGATTATTCGCCTCTGCCACGCTCGACAAGCGCCGAAGCGCGCTGGTTCTCCTGCTCGGCTGGGTGATTCTTGGAACCTCGTATTATCCGCCTACCCTGGCAGCGCTCTTGCTTGCCGGATGCTGTTTGGCCTGGGCTGCCCGCGCCGGCCGGCTTCCAGCGGGTGGCGTAATCCTAGTGGTAGCAGGCGTCGTTTTCGCCGCTGTCGCATTACTTGAAACGCTCCCGTTCCGGGAAGACTTGAGGCTTATAGTCGATTCGAAGGTGCTCGCCGAGCCCATACAGCGGCTTCAAAGAGTTTTTTCCTTCTTGGCTTTGCAGCGCGGAGGACCTCCGTATGCGCAGCTGCCACTGCAGCTCGTTTCCTTTGTTGTTTTGGCGATCGGCCTCTCCGGCATTCGTGGGTGGAAGGTTTCATTTCTGTCGCTATGGATTGTCACCCTCGTTGTTGTCTCTTTTTTCCCCTCGGGATACAGCCCTGACTTGACATGGTATGCAATGAGCGGAGCTCATCGCGCCTTGCCAGCGCTGCCCATTTTAGGGGTCCTCTTGGCTATTGAGCTGCAGCGATGGTGGGGTCGGCGGCCATTCAACATGCTTGTATCTACTGCGGCACTGACGATTGCTTTGGCTCCATCGCTTGAGACGTTTGTTACCTACCCCTACCAAGATAAACCACTGCTCCCGTACTTCCTAGCTCGCGAGTACAGGAAGAATGTGCCACTTGACCTAAGAAGTAACCCGGCATTTTTCTACCGGTCCGACGTGCATTTGTTCGGGGGGCTGCAACTCAGGCTGCAGCCGTGGGATAAAACGATGCAAGGCGCCCAGTTTTCCGGCAGCTGCGTGCCGGAGCCACCACCACCCACTAATTCAATCGTTATGACGGTAGTACAGGGGCCTTGCGAGAAGAGTCCTGCGCCACCCGGTTATATTGAGTTACAGCGTTTTCCCAACCGCGAATTCAAGGGCGTGCTGATGTATCTGTACACGGAACATGCGGCGACAGCAGGCTCAGCATCGTCACAAGACCCCGGAACTGCCGACTCCAGAGTAGCTCCATCTATTTCAAATTTAATCGATACCTCACAGGCTATCGATTAACTCACCTCTTACGACTCTTTTGAGACCTCTCCTGAGGACTTCTAAACTCCGCTTCTTCGCTGACCGAAACAGGAGAAATATAGCCGATTCGCTGTTTTTTGCTACTTAGCTTACTCTCTTAAGCTCTTCTGGCAGGCTAAAAATACTAGTCGGCTGAGACGACCATGAACTTTTGTCTAACTTTCTGCTCGATATCTATCCACTCAGCAGATCGCTTAACAGTTACCTACCAATGATCAGCTACTCGTTAAAATCGATAGATTTTCCTACCTATTTTGGGTGGTAAGTAACATCATGGCGGGGATATAGTGCAATTTTATTCTGCGTAGCAGGGTTAAATAAACAGAAAATGAGAAAACTTACAAAAACTTACCAGCGAATCGGATTGTATATATCAAGACTGATGATTCATCGGAGGGATCAGCAAATTAAGCATTTAAAGCTCAAAGAGCATCAGATGCTAGTGTTTGCAAATGAAGATGTCGGACGCCAGCTCAATCTTTATGGTAAATATGAAGCAGAGGAGACAAGTTTTTTCAGTAAAAATATTCGTGCTGAAGATATTTGCTTTGATGTGGGGGGCAATGTTGGGTATTTTGCCCTTCTCTTTGCAAAGCTTGCTTCACAAGGAGCTGTCCATGTTTTTGAGCCGATAAGATTGAATGCATCAATAATTGATGTAAATGCCGTACTGAATGGATATAAAAATATCAAGATTAATCTGACAGCAGTAGGGGATACATCTGGAACAGTGAACTTTACGATATCAAAAGATTCGGCATATTCTTCAATATATGATACGGATCGCGTACCTGCTGCGCAAGTTATCGTAACACCAATCAGAACTCTAGATAGTTATATTGAAGAGAATGCAATTCCCAGAGTTGACATCATAAAGATCGATGTGGAGGGGGCCGAAGAGATTGTGCTGAAGGGGGCGGATAAGCTTTTTTCAAACATAAACAGCAGGCCAAGAATAGTTTTACTTGAGTTATATGATGTTAACCTAACCCCATTTGGAACTACATCTGAAAAAATTGTCAAAAGAATGGAAGATTTGGGGTACCAGTCTAAAGTAATTGCGGGAAAAAAAGGTAATTTAATTCCGTATTCACCCAAAAAACATAAGAACATATACAACATTATATTTACAGCGAAGAAAGATTAATTCATGAGTATTGTGAATAGCACCAAGTACATGGTTCAGCGCATTTTGCGAACTTTTGGATGGGAGATTCGCAGATTTATCGAATCAGAGGTAACTCAGCTCTCCAAGCAATTGAATCAGCGTAGTATCAATATTGTATTGGATATTGGAGCAAACGAAGGGCAATTTGCCTCAGCCCTGTTTTTGGCCGGGTATAAAGGGAGGATCATATCTTTTGATCCACTTTCAGATGTCCATAAAAAATTAAAAAATAATGCGGCATCAAATCCCAATTGGGTTGTTGCAGAAGCAACTGCCATTGGCTCTGAAGATGGATTCACTGAAATCAATGTATCAAAGAATCTGGTAAGTAGTTCAATTCTTGACATACGAAAAGAGCATACTGATGCAGCTCCGCAGTCAAGGTATTACAAGAAAGAAAGAGTGCCATTGATGACACTGGATACATATGCAAAAAGAGTAGAACTAAAAAATATATTTTTAAAAATCGACACGCAAGGTTTTGAAATGCAGGTGCTCAAAGGGGCGAAGTCGCTTCTACAAAGTACCAGCGGCTTGCTGCTTGAAATGTCAATTGCACCTCTGTATGAGGGCCAGGCTGATTTCATGGATATTATTCAGTTTGCAAAAGACAGGGGATTTGAGCTCTGGTCAATTGAGCCTGGTTTTATGAATCAGAAGACAGGCCGATTACTTCAATTTGATGCAACATTCTTTCGAGTAGTTATATAATGAGTTTGCCGATAGAGCTCTCAAATTACATAATTTGCTTTAGACCAATACGTGTAATGCCTCTCCGGTAAATGGAATTTTAGTAGCGGTCTCATATTGGGTAACCGCGCCGTGTTTTTTCATTTCAACAACTATTTGGCTAGAACAGATACGGGCAGCACTAGCATAGTGTAGCGGCTACGAAGGGGAGAGCTCCTTTGCGGAGACCTCTGCACTTAAAGTATTAAAAAACTCCGGTGTTGATTGCGCATTGATGCTGGAGCTTCCTTTGTTAAGCCATTCAATACGATTCCTATCCGACATGACGGTGCGTAGATCGGCTAGTAGCTTTGCACGGACCTCTATCGGAATGGAGAGATCTTTTCCAACCCATTCTGGGCAGCTTTGAGGGATCTCTCCACGCTCCATGTAGGATTCAATTAGGGCCTCTGCGATGCGAAAGCGAGCGCCATAGAGCGTATCAGGGGGCGCATTAGTATCGCGCTCAGCCGCTGCAACGTATTGACCAGCGATTGAGCGGTTGAATCCCATATGTTCGAGAATTATAGCCGAGACCTGCACGTTGTTGCATTGCCACATCCTCTCTTCAAACTCGATGTCAAAGGGAAGATCCCTACTCTTTAAGTGCTGCCTATATTCATTAAAGCCACGCCTGTTTTCACGCAGAAATGCAGCAAAAGCCAGGTAGCGCAGCCCTCGACCAAGCAATCCAAAACCAAAACCGATCTCCGGAACGCAGAGCCCCGCACATGCCCCAACCGCAAGCGCCTCATAGAGCGGTGTCTGTACGTAGTCCCACTCGTCCTTCTCTATTTTTCGGCTGAGGTTACGAAAGAGATAGCAGTACGAGAGGATCGCAGCGTGATCCATCGGCGCATATGCCTCAAATAGATCCTGGATCGTAAGGGGGTGCTTGCCCTGTAGTATCTCGGGCCGATACTGTTTAGTAACGAAGTAGTAAGTAGCCTTGATGGTGCTGTTCTTCATCAGACGCAAGATATGGTTCTGACCGGGATGTGGGATTATCGTTACCCCCTGTTCGTAGTGGTGTACGAGTAGGCGGATCGCCTCAGAGAAATTAGCCGCAACGGGACCAAAGGGGTGTAGTAGTTCGCTGGCAGCCTTCCAGCCAAGCTTGGCCTGGGCCTCTAGCGCAGATATTAGGTCGTCCTGTTCCGTCATCTTTTATCAACCTCCTTACAGCAGCACCTCTAAGTAATACGCAGGGTGCTTCTTCTGAAGGGTAAGGTCGGCAGATCTACCTATAATACTTGAGAATTGATAAGAGAGGGTGGGAAATAGCGAGATAGAATCGACCAATATCCTGATATTATTGGCTATATAAGCCCAGCCCGTTCAAGCAGAGCGGCTGTATTTGGCTCTCGCCCCATAAATTCTCTAAAAAGTAGGTTCGGATCATTCGAGTCCCCTTGGCTAAGAACGGTATCCCTAAAGGCCTTTCCCGTAGCTGGATTCATAAAACCCTCTAGCTGGAAACGGGAGAACGCATCAGCATCCAGTACCTCAGCCCACTGATATGAGTAGTACCCGGAGGCGTATCCAACCGGGGAGCTAAAGAGGTGCGTAAAGGCCGCTATCATGCCGAAGTCATCAGGTAGTGGGAGCGACGAGAATTTCTCTATAATTTGTTTACAGTATGGAAGGATATCCCCATCCCGTTCGCGCTTATATGAACGGTGCAGCAAAAGATCCGTAGTTGAGAAGCCAAGCTGCCGCATCAGGAACGAGGCGCTTCTAAAGTTTTTTGCCTTACTCACCTTGTCGAATAGATCTGCCGGAAGCTTGTCACCACTTTCATAGTGACTAGAGATTAGATCGAGCGCCTCTTTCTCCCAGCACCAGTTCTCTAATATCTGCGAGGGCAGCTCAATAAAATCCCATGCAACGCTATCCATGCCGTGGCTGCGCAGGGCTACGGTCGAGCAGAGGTGGTGCATTAGGTGACCAAACTCGTGGAAGAGGGTGGTTACTTCGTCGTGCGTCAGGAGAGAGGGCTTGCCATCCTGCGGCGAGGTAAAGTTAGCGGCCATTAACCCAACGTGCGGTAGTGCCTCCCCATCGCTCGGTATATGACTTATAAAGCTGTTCATCCAAGCACCCCCACGCTTATCTTCACGTGGGTGCAGGTCTGCATAAAAGTAACCGATTAATGCGCCTGAGGTTGTATCAAATGCGGAGTAGGCCGTTACATCAGGCCCCCATGTTGCAAGCTCAAAATTTGGTTTGACGGAGATTCCAAAAACACGCTCAACGATCGTAAAGAGGCCCGACATAACATGAGGCAGTGGAAAATATGGCCGGAGATCCTCCTCATCGAAATCGTAGTGCGCCTTGCGCATCTTCTCTGTGTAGTAGGCGACATCCCACGGCTGGATGGCTTTAGCATCGATTCCCAGCGAGCTCTGTACAAAGCTCTTTAGTTCGGCCTGATCCCTAGAGAAGTGTTGCTCGATGAGGGAGCGTAAATTATCGACAAATGCCAGGGCCGTTTCACCGTTCTGCGCCATGCGATCTGCTAATGTAAAATCAGAAAAATCCTTAAACCCAAGTAAGGTAGCCTCCTGGTGGCGCAGTTCAAGGATGCGGTAAAGGTTGGGCACGTTATCGAATTGGCCAGTAGTGCAACGGGTATTATAGGCGCGGTAAAATGTTTCGCGGATCTGGGCGCTATCGGCATAGGTCATAATAGCCATGTAGCTTGGAGCCTGTAGGGTAAAGCGCCAGCCCGGTAGCCCCTTGGAATCAGCAGAGGCTCGCCCCATCTCAATAGCGCTTACGGGGAGTCCGGCAAGATCGCCCTCATTCGTAATCATAAACTCGAATGCGTTTGTGGCATCCAGGGCATTTTGTGAAAATGAGTTCGTAAGTTTAGCAAGCTCCGTGTTGATCTGAGAGAGTAGCGCCTTTTTTTCGGGGGAGAGATCGGCGCCATTTCTTCTGAAGTCCTCGAGCGACTTGACTAGGAATCGCGCCCTCTCTCGCACTAAGCTGGTTGCTTCCGCACTTTTTGAGTACTCTTTAAGGGCGTTCCATAGCCCCTCGTCGAGAATAAGGTTTGATTTAAATTCAGTTATCTTAGGAAGCACCTCGTTGTAAGCTGCGCGCCACTGAGTAGTGGTTGCGACCGATTCAAGGTGCGAGACGATCCCGATGGCAAAATCGAGATTAAGAGCCAAGTTATCGAACGCAAGCATGGTATTCTCGAAGGTGCGGGCCCCCGACACGCGCTTAATCAGATTAAGCTCCTTAGTAGTCGCTTCTAGCAGCACATCTACCGCCGGTGCGATATGTTCTGGCTTAAAGGAGTCAAAGGGGATATGTGAAGATCGAGTAAGTAGCGGGTTATGTACGTTCATATAATTAAAAGATTCTAGTGGGATATTTATGCGCACACAAGTAATATGCAGATCTAGGGCTGCTAAAGATTGGAATTTGCCCTTGTTATGAACCGTTACGATTTCCTTGTAATTGGGGGCGGCATCGCAGGCCTTAGCTACGCCCTGAAGGTTGCTGAGCACGGGAGCGTTGCGATCCTTTTTAAGCGTGACACGCGCTCCTCATCTACCTTATGGGCCCAGGGGGGAATCGCAGCGGTTCATCAACCGGACGACTCCCCCGAGCTGCACATTGAAGACACCCTTAAATGTGGGGCCGGGCTCTGTAATCAAGAGATCGTCGAGCTTGTTGTGCGTGAGGGTCCGGCGCGTGTTCAGGAGTTGGTAGATCTCGGAACTAAATTTGATCTTGATGATAGCGGTGATTATCACCTGCACCGCGAGGGGGGACACTCTCGGCGTCGTATCTTTCATGCCGGGGATACAACGGGAAGTGAGATTCAAAGCGCCCTGTTAAAGGCCGTGCAGCAGCACCCTAATATCCAGCTCATTACCGACTCAAATGCGGTTGACCTAATCACGACAGGTAAGATTAACCCGAACCTCTCTGGGCCGAGCAAGGTGCTTGGTGCCTACGTTCTTAAGGGTGGTGTGATTGAGGTGGTATTAGCCGATAAGGTACTTGTTGCAACCGGAGGAGCGGGAAAGATCTATCTCTATACATCTAACCCCGATGTTGCCACAGGTGATGGGATCGCTATGTGTTACCGTGCCGGCGCGCGCGTAGCTAATATGGAGTTCTTTCAGTTTCATCCGACCTGCCTCTTTCATCCACAGGCTAAGAGCTATCTATTGACCGAGGCGATGCGTGGCGAGGGTGCAAAGCTTCTGCGCATTAATGGTGAGCCATTTATGCATAGGTATCACGAGCTGGGGGAGCTTGCGCCGCGCGATATCGTCGCACGGGCTATAGACTATGAGATGAAAACTCATGGTGATGAGCACGTGTTGCTAGATATCTCGCACCGTGATGCGGGATTTATCAAAGGCCACTTTCCGACCATCTATCAACGCTGCCTCTCTTACGGCTTTGATATCACCACGGCGCCGGTACCGGTTGTTCCTGCCGCACACTACCTGTGTGGTGGAGTGGTAAGTGATCGTGAGGGCAGAACTGACATTATCGATCTCTATGTTGCAGGGGAGTGTGCCTGTACCGGACTACACGGCGCTAACAGACTTGCATCTAACTCGCTGCTTGAGGGGGTGGTGTTTGGTCACCGCGCAGCGCTGCATGCGATTGAGCACCGCGGGCGATATCGGGTCGAGGCCACGCCGCGGCCATGGGACCCTGGCAACGCCGTTGATAGCGATGAGCAGGTTGTAATTACCCAGAATTGGGACGAGATTCGTAGAACGATGTGGAACTACGTTGGTATCGTTCGAAGCACCAAGCGGCTTGAGCGCGCGCTACACAGAATAGAGCTAATGCGTAGAGAGATTCAGGAGTACTACCATAGCTGTATCGTAACTTCGGACCTACTTGAGCTAAGAAACTTAAGCCTGGTTGCAGAGCTTGTGATCCGGAGCGCCCTTGAGCGTAAGGAGAGTAGGGGGCTGCACTATACGCTCGACTATCGAGAGATGGGGGCGCTTGCAAAGGATACGGTATTGGGGCGCGGGCTATAGCAAAACATCCGCGCCAGAGTTGTTTGAGGGTATAGCAACTGCTGAGAGGATAACAGATTCCTACTCCCCCACCGAAAGGTACTTTAACACCAGGTAATCATCGATTCCGTACCTGCTGCCCTCACGTCCAAAGCCGGACTGTTTCACGCCGCCAAAGGGGGCCTGAACTGCTGATATAGCGGTGTCATTGATCCCAACCATGCCAAAATCTAGCTGCTCAGCAAGCGCTAGAGCACGGCTGAGGTTGCTAGAATATAGGTACGCAGCAAGTCCGTAGGTTGTATCGTTCGCAAGCGAGATCGCCTCAGCCTCGCTCTTAAAGGTCGTAATCGTACATACTGGGCCAAAGATCTCCTCCTGCCAGATCTGCATCGATGGCCGCACGTTTGTAAGCACCACTGGCGAGATAAAACGTGAACCAGCATCAGGAGCCGGACCAAGCGCCAAGGTTGAGCCCTCACGGAGTGCTGAACTGACAAGAGCAGAGACCTTAGCGCACGCTTGATCGGAGATTAGGGGACCAAGATCTGTTTTTTCATCAAGCCCGTTACCTAGAATAAGTTCACGCGAACGGCTCACTAAACGCTCTGTGAATTTTTCAGAGATCTTCTCGTGCACTAGGAAGCGATTAATACAGATACAGGTTTGACCCGCGTTTCTATACTTACCTGAGATAGCACCCGTAAGCGCCTTGTCTAGATAGGCATCCTCAAAGACGATCAATGGTGCGTTGCCGCCAAGCTCCAACGTTAGTTTCTTTACCGTATTAGCCGATTCTCTAATAAGGATCTTTCCAACCTCGGTTGAGCCAGTGAAGCTAATCTTTCTGACTAGCTCTGACCGCATTAATTGCTTACCAATCAGCTCGGCATCCCCGGTGATGATATTTACAACACCAGCCGGCAGCTTAGCTTGCTGGCAAAGTTCAGCAAGAAATAGGGCAGAGAGGGGCGTTTCAGGGGCAGGTTTTCCGATAAATGTGCAGCCCGCTGCCAAAGCCGCAGCCATTTTGCGAGCAAGCATCGCGATTGGAAAGTTCCAGGGGGTTATTGCTGCGACAACACCGATCGGTTGCTTTAAGACTAGGATCCGTTTTGTGGGCGAGTCTGATGGAATAATATCGCCGTACACCCGTACAGCCTCCTCCGCAAACCAGTAAAGATAATTTGCAGCGTAAGAAACCTCTCCTAGCGCTTCTTTGAGCGGTTTGCCCTGCTCGAGGGTGAGGATGCGGGCGCAGCTCTCACTGTTATGTATAAGCAGGTCACCAAGAGTTCGCAAAAAAGTTGCACGCTCACGGGCAGGGCGGCTTTTCCAGGGGATAAAGGCATTATTGGCCGCAGCGATAGCGCCATCTATCTGCTCTGCATCGAGCAGCGGAACGTGCGCAAGCAGCTCGTTCGTAGCTGGATTTGTGACCGCAAAGGTGGCACCCGAGGATGCACAACAGAGCTCACCGTTGATTAAAGAGAGGGTCTGGGGGGTCTTCATAGTGCACACACTAGCGAAGATCTATGCAACCATCGATGCAAAAACACTGTTTTATTACCATGGGATATTCCCTTATTTCTAAATTCGATCTAGATCTTATATAGAAGCTCACCCCAACGTTATTTGAGGTACAGGGGGGACGACGTTTTCCATTACTTCTAGGTCGTTAGGCCGGTTGCTAGTGCGGGTTGTTAGACCCACCGTTGTTTCTAAACAGGACCCTCAGGTCTGTCGGTGCAGGCTTCGGCTTACATGTATTGTAGGTGGACATTAAAAGCAGCCGTTTTCCAGATGTTGGAAGCGGTAGAGCTAGGCGTGTTCATGAAATATCAGCGTCACCCATGATAAAAAAAATCAGAATTGCATTTGTAGCGGCGAGTGTTCTGGCACTTGCTATTTTTACCCTTGGATCTCAGCAGGGGAGTGAAGAGGCTACCGCGCAACCGGTCGCAGCAGCGAGCGCGCCATCATATCCCGCCCTTGGTGTGCGCACTGGGGTGTACAACGATGGGCAGGCCGCCCTGTGGGACCTTAACCTAACGGATCACTTTCGTTGGTTCGGCCCGCCACCGCGTCTCCGTGGTTATAGCCCGGAGCAGCCGATTCACTTCAGTCACGTTATCCACGTTCAGCAGAACCGCATGGAGTGTCAGTACTGCCACTGGTCTGTCAGCAAGGCAGCCTATGCAGCTATCCCAGAGGAGGAGACCTGTATGGGTTGTCACGCAGCATTGGTTGCAGGCAAAAGCGAGCAGGGTAAGGCGGATATCGTAAAGCTTAAGGATTACTATAAGCGAGCAGAACCTATCCCATGGGTAAAGGTGCACGTCATGCCAGACTACCTTAAATTCAACCACAAACGACACGTTAAGGCGGGTGTTACCTGTCAGGAGTGTCACGGACAGATACCGGAGATGGCGCAGGTAGAGCGAGTATCATCGATGAAGATGGGGTGGTGCATAAGTTGCCACCGTGAGCGCGGCGCAAGTATCGATTGTTTAGTGTGCCACGGTCATCGTTAAGTGTTAGGCGCTAAGGGTTAGCAGCTAAAAGTTTAAGAAATACAACGGGCGTTTTTTAAAGGTCTCGAGATGGAAGGCAAGATAGTTCAGTTAAACGGAAGCAGCCAAGGTGAGCAGAGCGTGACAGAAACTGGAGCAGGGTTAGTCCAGATCTCTAGGCGGCGCTTTCTACAGGTTCTCGGAGCAACAACGGCGCTCAGCGCTGCGGCCTGCGCAAATCCAGTTGAGCAGAAGATCCTCCCTAACGTAAAGGGCATCCCCGAGCAGATACCGGGTGTTTCGGTTTGGTACAGCTCTACTTGTACGGAGTGCTCAGCCGGTTGTGGTATCCGTGTTCGTACCCGTGAGGGACGTGCAGTTAAGATTGAGGGTAATCCTCATAGTCCGGTCAACCGAGGCAGCCTCTGCGCGCTTGGTCAGGCATCATTGCAGTCGCTCTACGATCCAGATCGTATCCGTCAGCCCCTTAAGAAGGTTCGCACCTCTGCAACCGGCCCCGTGTTTGAACCAACCACCTGGGAAGAGGTCTATGGCAAGATCGGTGAGGCGCTCACCAATTCTACCAACAAGAAGGTGCTTCTTACAGGCGAGTTACAGTCGGGCTATTCAGACCTGGCAGGATCTTTCGCAAAACAGTTTGGATTTTCGCAGGTCGTATGGGACCCGATGCAGCCGGTCGCGGTCGCAAAGGCTGCCGAGATGGTGTACGGCGTTTACGGTGTTCCGACCTTTGCTATCGATAAGGCCCAAGTTGTTGTTAACTTTGGCGCTGATTTTCTTGAGACCTGGGCCAATCCGGTTGGGTATGCGCGGCAGTGGGCCGATGCGCGTCGCGCAGAGAAGCCGCTTCGTTTCGTGCACGTTGAGCCACGCCTCTCCCTAACCGGAGCGAACGCCGATCTCTGGCTTAAATCCAACGTTGGTTCAGAGGCTCGCATAGCATTGTTCCTGATCGGAGCGATGCTTGAAAGGGGCCGCACCAAGGGCCTAAGTGAGGATGTTAAATCAAAGCTCACGCAACTTAGCCGCGGGATCTCTCCAACAGAGATTGAGGAGCAGACCGGAATTCCAAAGGCCAAGCTGCTGCTTGTAGCAGAGTACCTGAGCGAGTCTGATTCATCCCTTGTATTAGCCGGTGGAGCAGCTACAGCAACGCACGATCCGCTGCCGCTACTCGTCGCAGTTAATATCCTTAACGTGATGCTTGGTAACGTTGGCAAGACCATCGATATCGCAGCGGTTAGCACACCGAAATCATCGGCAGCGCAACTTTCTGCTACTATCGATGATATGCAGGCAGGTAAGGTTGACCTGTTGATTACATGCGGCACTAATCCACAGTTCACCTTTCCAGATGCCTTTGGTTACGAGTACGCAGTTAATAGAGTTGGCATCAAGGGTGAGGGCAAGAAGGTCGGCTTAGTAGTGGCGCTAGCAAGCCACCTAGATGAGACCGCGCAGATGGCTGATTACGTTCTGCCAGTGCACACCTCGCTTGAGGATTGGGGCTACGTAACGCAGAGTAACGGTGGCGTCTCTCTGATGCAGCCAGCGATGCGGCAGATCTTTGATACAAAGAGCGTTGGAGATGTTCTGCTTACGCTCGCTTCACTTGCTAACAAGCAGATAGCCGGTGATACAGCAACGTTTGATGCTTATGTAAAGTCGAGCTTTCTCAAGGCGACCGTTGGTAAGAGCCCCCTCGATAGCGAGAGCTTCTGGCGCGCCAGTCTTGAAAAGGGTGGGTACTTCCCAGACACAAACACAAACGGCTTGAGTAGTGTTACTCCAAGCATCAATCCAGCCGTATTCTCCCTAACCTTCGGTAAGAGCGTAAAGGCGTTGCATCACGGTGAACTTGCGCTCTATCCGTATCCATCGGTTAAGACCTTCGATGGTCGCGCAGCTAATCGACCATGGATGCAGGAGCTCTCAGATCCGATTACCCAGGCTGTATGGGGAGCATGGGCGGAGCTTCATCCAGATACCGCAAAGGATCTAGGCATAGCACAGGGTGATGCTGTTATCGTTCGTACCGACAACGGAGAGGTGCATCTGCCTGCATACGTCACCGAACACGTGCATGCCGGCATCGTAGCTATTCCGTTTGGACAGGGGCACTCGGCCTATGGCCGCTACGCACAGAACAGTGGCCAAGGTGGTAGCGTCTACTCGCTCATTTCAAAGGGGCTCGCGCGCGGTGTTGATACGCTCGCCTTTACTGGAGGTGCGGTTAAGGTTATGCGCGGCCTAGGCTCAGGTAATCTGGTTGTTACCCAGGAGTTTAGTTCACAGGAGGGACGCGAACTGGCCCGTACCACAATTATCACCGGCAAAGCGGCAGCGCATGCACACGGTGATGAGCATGCTGCTGGACACGGGGAACACCACGAACCCAAGCAGATGTATGAGCAGAGGGAGCATCCCCTTTACCAGTGGGGGATGACGATTGATCTCGCAGCATGTACCGGATGCTCAGCATGCGTTGTCGCATGCTCTGCCGAGAACAATATCCCGGTAGTTGGAAAGAAGGTCGTCTCGCAGGGTCGAGAGATGGCGTGGATCCGAATCGAGCGCTACTACGATAAGATTAAAACCGAGGATGGGGGTGAGGAGCTCAAGGTTAGCTTTATGCCGATGATGTGTCAGCACTGCCAAAACGCTCCGTGTGAGCCGGTTTGTCCAGTTTATGCCACCTACCATAACGAAGAGGGTATGAACGCAATGGTATACAACCGTTGCGTGGGAACTAGATACTGCGCCAACAACTGTTCGTACAAGGTTCGGCGCTTTAATTGGTTCCAATATGAGTGGCCTGAGCTGCTTGATTGGCAGCTTAATCCGGATGTGACCAAGAGAACCGCTGGTGTGATGGAGAAGTGCTCCTTCTGTGTTCAACGTATCGTTGGGGCTAAGGATATCGCTAAGGATCTTGGACGAATGGTTGAGGATGGAGAGATTACACCGGCATGCGTTCAAACCTGTCCAACACAGGCGTTGACCTTCGGTAACCTTAAGGATCCAAACAGTCGAGTAAGTAAGCTTGCTAAGCATGAGCGCGCATACAAGGTGCTAAATCACCACCTTAATACGCAGCCATCGGTGAGCTACCTTAATGATATTCGTTATAAGGCTTAGGGATTAGAGAGCTTCAGAAGAGAATCTTACGTATGAAACATAATCAGCACACGCATGACCCAAAGAAAGAAGCTCCGCTAACCTACGCCGAGGTTAACGATACGGTTCTCAAGATGCTTGAGCCACCAGGGACCGGCTGGTACCTGTTGCTCTTTACCTGCCTAGCTTTTCTCGCCATGGGGGCTTCATGCTGGTTTTATCAGATGTGGAGCGGATTCGGTGAATCTGGCAAGAGCAGTCCGATCGGATGGGGAACCTACATTACGAACTTCGTATTCTGGGTCGGTATCGCACACTCCGGAACCCTTATCTCTGCAGTTCTCTATCTTTTTAGGGCCTCTTTTAGACAACCGATCTACCGATTGGCGGAGGCGATGACGGTGTTTGCGGTTATGACCGCCGGACTATTTCCGATCATCCACCTTGGACGCCCATGGTATGCGCTCTGGCTTATGCCGTATCCAAACCAGAGAGCCCTTTGGCCGAACTTTCGCTCGCCTCTTCTCTGGGACGTATTCGCAGTGTCAACGTACTTTACGATCTCAGCTACCTTTTTCTTTGTTGGACTTATCCCCGACATAGCGGCGGCCCGCGACCGTGCTACTACCAAGTTCCGCAAGGTTCTGTACGGTGTAACATCGCTCGGTTGGCGTAATAGCCACACGCAGTGGAAGCACTATACCGCGGCGTATCTAATCTTCGCGGCTTTTGCTACACCGCTCGTAGTGTCGGTGCACTCGGTGGTATCATGGGACTTCGCGATGAGTATAGTTCCAGGCTGGCACACGACTATATTTCCGCCGTACTTCGTTGCAGGTGCTATCTTCTCTGGGGTTGGCATGGTTATCACGCTAATTATTCCGTTGCGGAAGGCTTTTGGGCTGGAGCGCTTGATCACACCGTTTCACTTCGATGCTATGAGCAAGCTGATCTTGATGACCTCCGGCGTGGTGACTTACGCTTACCTCACCGAGTTTTACATAGCATGGTTTAGTAACAATCAGTTCGAGCGCTTTCAGTTCTGGTTTAGGCCGTTCGGGGAGTTCTGGATGGCGTTCTGGGGCATGACCTTCTGTAACTGTATATTCCCACTGCTCCTCTGGGTTAAGTCTCTTAGGACTAATATCGCGTTCTTATTCGTGCTCTCCATCTTTATCAACATAGGCATGTGGCTAGAGCGCTTTAATATCATCTTCCAGTCTCTGACGAGGGAGTTTATCCCTGCAGCATGGGGTGGTTATAACTTCTCATGGATAGAGGTCGGTATTACGCTTGGAGCGTTCGGGTGGTTCGGTATGTGGATGACCCTCTTTATTAAGTTCTTTCCATCGGTGGCTATAGTTGAGATTAAAGAGATCTTGCCACCGCCGATGAGGAACGCAGATGACGGGCACAGTCACGGCATGGCGACACACGCTAACGCGGGGCACTAAAAGGGATCTAAATATATGGTTGAATCTTCAAGTAGAGCAGTTGTTGGAATATTTACATTCATGGATGACGCCCTGAATGCGGTCAAGCAGGTGCAATCAGAGAAGTTTGATTATCGCCTCTATTCGCCAGTGCCGCGCCATGAGATTGAGGAGGTTACTTACCCGCAGAAGAGCCCGGTGCGGATAATATCGTTAACATGCGCCTTTATCGGTTGCTGCTGCGGTTTTGCACTAGCTATCCTGTGTTCATTGGATTGGCCGATGAGAACTTCAGCCAAGAACATTGTATCGGTTCCAGCCTTCTTTGTGCCTGGGTATGAGTGGACCATCCTGTTTGGAGGGCTCGGTACCCTGCTGGCGATCTTTATCTTTTGTAAGATCCCGAGCGTGCTCCGTACCGCAGGGTATGACCCCCGGTTTTCACATGATAAGTTTGGAGTGGTTGTAGCTTGCACCGGTAATCAGGTAGAGGGTGTTAAAAAGCACCTTTTTGATTCTGGCGCAGATGAGGTTGACGTTAGGGATAGCTTGTAATTTGAGGTGAGGGGCGAATGAGCGTGGCTCGTTTTAATAAGATAAAAGCGGTTGTTGTTGTAGTAGTAGCTGGGTTGCTTCTAACAGGAGAGGTAAGGGCGCTTCCGTTCAACGACGATATGGTGGACGTACAGAAGCGTACCGGTGCGATTATGCGTGACAAGGTTCCAGGCACAGTTGCAATCGGAATGTCGGACTACTACGTTGCATCAAGAGAGGCAGCAGAGAAGCTCACTAATCCTTTGCCAGGTGATGCCAATTCAATTACGCATGGTAAGCGCTTGTTTGCTATTAACTGCCTGCCGTGTCACGGCGATATCAGCAAGAAGCCTTATGCCCCTGGGCTAGTTGGAGCAAAGGCGCTCCAGACCCCTCCCGATCTGACCCTCGATATGTATAAAACGCGCAGTGATGCAAATATCTACGCCACGATCCATTTCGGAATCCGTCTTATGCCAGGCCACGGGTGGAAGCTCTCTCCAACAGAGCACTGGGATATCGTGAACTACGTTAAGAATCAGCAATCTGTAAATCAGTAAGGGTAATAATATGTCGCATGTACACACGGTTCCAGTAAGCATCGAGAAGGTGGTTGATGCTGGTCCGATATCTATCAAGACAAAAACCTACCTATACCTTTGGGCGATGATATATCTCGGAGTAGTCGTTTTTTCCTATAACCTGATGTTCGGTGATGCAGCCACCACTTGGGGCGCATTCTACGTCAATGCAGTTTACTTTCAGGGGTTAGCGCTTGGTGGAGTGATGACCACGGTTATCATGCAGATCGTGCGCGCAAAGTGGGGCGCTCCGGTACGACGCATCGCAGAGGCAAACGTAGCTTATCTACCCGTAGCGTTCGTGATGTTCCTTATCACCTATTTTGGGCGTGAGTACATATTCTACTGGGGTCGTCATCCGATGCCAGGGCGAGAGATGTGGATGGATCCTGAGTTCGTTTACGTGCGTTTCTCAGTCCTGTTTTTCGCGCTCTATTTTATGATGGCGCGCTTTGTTGGACTCTCCCTACGTGGTGACGTTGGACTCGCTCGTGAGCGCGCCAAGGACGAAAGACGTTGGGATCTTCCGATTCACAGATTTCTTACGCGCGGTTGGAAGGGAGCTGAGCGTGAGGTTATTCCGCTACAGCGTAAGATGTCGACTACAGCTCCAGTCATTGTATTTATGTACGCAATTATCGTGTCGTTATTTGCATTTGAGATGATCATGGGGCAGAACCAGACCTGGTTTTCGACCCTCTTCGGTGCATTTATCTTTATCAGCCAGATCTACATCGCCTGGGCCGGGCTGGCGCTTATGACGATGTACTTTGCAAGAAAGAAGAAAGCCTTCGGTGAATTAATTACGACACAGCAGTTCTGGGATCTAGGCAAGCTTTGTCTGGGGTTCTGTATGTTGTGGGGATATATGTTCTGGTCACAGTTTCTTACTCAGTGGTACGGCAATCTCCCTGAGGAGACGCAGTGGATGATCCTCCGTACGCGGGAGTTTCCGTGGATGGGGTTGGCATGGGTTGTGTTCCCGATGTCTTTTATAATCCCATTTGTGGCGCTTTTAAGTCGTGATCTAAAGAAGAACCGCGTTACCTATGCAGTTGTCTGTGTGGTGCTTATGACCGGGGTGTGGCTCGATAGATACCTTATTATTATGCCAGAGATGAGCCCAAACTCAATTCCATTCGGCCTTACTGAAATTAGCATTTTCATAGGGTTTCTAGGTGCTTACCTTCTTTGCATCAGGAGTTTTCTGAGCAAATACCCGTTTGTACCGATCTCTCATCCATTAACCCATGGAAGTAGGGAGTGGTAGGGTTGAATTACGCACGCAAAGCGTGCTACAAACTCACCTCTTAACTAGCGATTTTTTCGATTCCGGTTGTGATTTATGGCAGTTCCTAAAAAACGAACCTCCCGTTCAAAAAGAAATATGCGGCGTTCTCATCACGCCCTAACTCGCACTTATGCGAATATATGTCCAAAGTGTGCGGAGCCTGTACTTCCTCACCGTGCTTGCGGTGGCTGCGGAACATACCGCGGTAAAGTGGTTAGTGCAGAAAAAACGGCCGCCTAAATGGTGTCTGAGATATAACGCGTGACCTCCAAATCTGAGAGTCAGTCCAAAATGATGCTTCCTATAGCGCTCGATGCGATGGGTGGAGATCATGGCCCAAAGGTGGTGGTGCAGGGTGCAGTTGATGCAGCTCGCGCTACCGGTATTCCGTCGATCCTTGTAGGGGATGAGAAGCAGCTAAATGAGCTGCTCTCCACCTATCCCGATCTCTCCAATCTTCCTATCACTGTCCAGCACGCCTCGCAGGTAATCGGCATGGATGAGTCTCCAGGGCTTGCAATTCGTGGCAAGCAGGACTCCTCTATCCGCGTTGCGTTTGAGCTTGTAGCGGCAGGTAAGGCCTCAGCAGTGGTTAGCCCAGGTAACACCGGAGCTATTATGGCTGCAGGTGTGTTCGTTGGAGGAACGTTGCCAGGAATCGCACGACCCGCGATCGCCTCACTCATTCCGAAGGGTGTCTCTGGAACCCCAACAGTACTCCTTGATTCCGGCGCTAACACGGGATGCCAAGCCTTCCAGCTCGTTCAATTTGCGTTGATGGGGCATCACTATGCAATGGCTGCGCTAGGGTGCGAAAAGCCCCGTATAGCCCTTCTTTCAAACGGGACGGAGCCAACCAAGGGTAACGATATTATCCGCTCGGCAGCAACGATGCTCTCAGAGGTAGAGGGGATTAACTTCATCGGTTACGTTGAGGGACGCGATATCGCACGCGATGTGGTGGACGTTGTAGTCTGCGACGGATTCGTAGGGAACATCGTGCTTAAGGCCATGGAGGGCAGTGTGGGCCTCGTTGTTGAGTCGGTTAAGGCCATGGTCGAGAAGAGCCTGCGTGCTAAGATAGGACTCTGGCTCGCAAAGCCAGTTCTTAAGAGCGTCTTTAAGGATAAGCTTGATCCCTCTGCCTATGGGGGAGCTCCGCTACTTGGGCTCGGACAGATAGCTATTAAGTGCCACGGCTCATCCTCTAGTCGGGCTGTAATGAACGGCATCCGCGTAGCCCAGAAATTTGTGGATGAGGCGGTCATGGAGAAGCTCAGTGTAGCCTTAAGCCACCTTGATGCGAAGGTAGGTGAGGTCGACCACGATGGCGGTAACGGATGGTCGCGTGTCTTTGAAAAAAAAGTGCGTGCTCCTAAGGATGAGAGGGCAGGGAAGGTTTCTACAGGAGGAGAAGATGACAGAAAATAAGAGAAAGATAGCCTTAGTCACCGGAGCATCGCGCGGAATTGGACGCGCCATAGCGTTAACGCTTGCTAAGCGCGGTGTGTATGTGATCGTAAACTACTCATCATCACCGGACGCCGCACAGCAGACCTTAGACGCAATCCGTGAGGTTGGTAGTGATGGAGAGTTGCGCCAGTTCCCAGTACAGGACAGCGCAGCGGTAGATACGGCCTTCACAGAGATCAAAGCCCAGCACGGACAGCTCGATATCCTGGTCAACAACGCAGGCATTTCGCGAGATGGACTTTTGCTGCGCATGAAGGACGAAGATTGGATGGCAACCCTCGCCGTTAATCTTAACGGTTCGTTCTTCTGCGCGCGCGCAGCGGCGAAGCTCATGATTAGGTCCAGGTGGGGCCGTATAGTAAATATCAGCTCCGTTGTAGGAGAGATGGGTAACGCTGGACAGACTCCATACGTCTCATCAAAGGCCGGTATGATCGGCATGACGAAGGCGATGGCTAAGGAACTAGCCTCACGTAATATCACAGTTAACGCTATCACGCCGGGATTTATCGAGACCGATATGACCGCCACACTCGATGAGAAGCTTAAAGCGGAGCATATGAAGGCTATTCCGCTAGCCCGTTACGGACAGGCAGATGAGGTGGCTGAATTGGTTTCGTTCCTGGCATCCGATAGCGCGGCCTATATTACCGGACAGGTGATTGGGATTAACGGCGGGATGTATATGTAGTTGCCACGCAGCTACTCTTCTCTTGTAGCTGCACAGAGTCGATAGAGTGCAGCACGGCGATGTTTTTCGAATTGTGGCACGAAGTTAGCGCCCAATCTTGCGTCTTGCAGAATCTCGGCTTTGTTTAAAATGCCAGTTAGATCTCTAATAAATCTAACGCATTCAGGGGTGCGCTTATAGTTTTCTGGGGTTATATACTTTTCAAAGTAAGTAAGGTTTCCCCGTAAGAGCGAGATTCGCCCCCCCATCGTTGCCGGCTCCCACGATTTTCTTTCGTTGCTCCACTTCCACTCTAAGTTGTGTTTCTTAAGTAGAGAGGGATCTGGAGGAACATCTTTTTTGGCCTCCGGGTAGAGGATACCCTCCTGTTTAAGAAACTCTAGCGCCTTCTTCTGTAGTATATCCGAGTTAAGGGGGAGCTCCAGTAGAGGCACTGTAGGAAAGCATAAACTCTGCCCATCATTAGGAGCTGGACTTACCTGGAGGGGTACTGGTTTAAAGTTATTGACTAGTGATTTAAGGATACGGGTCATATTTACGATCTCGGTTAGGTCCTTCTCTGAGGGGACCTGGATACCGGCGATAAAGGCTAGCTCGCCTGCTTTGGCTGGTAGATAGGCGTTCTCAATCTTTGTTAGACAGGTAGCAGCTAGGCCGCCTAGTGCAAGCGTTTTAGCCCTCTTTAGTAGTGCAGAAAGGGAGTTTGCAATATCATTGGTCCCTGAGTTGCTTGGAAGGCCGAGTGCATCATTAAGCACGTTGATATCATATATAGTTGGATTGTATGGCCCTGGCCCAGAGTCTCGGTTCCTACTGGATTTGTCATTTTCTTGCCGCATATCCCCTCTATATCCCTTCTCTGGCCCTGTTCTTAACCGTTATGGTGGCAGATTAAGAGTATGTTTCCCAATAATATCACCCAAAAGATGAGTTTCAGCTCTAAAAGGGGGTGTTTAGCCTAAGGGTACCCCTGCGCTATGACTATATGGCCTCTATAACTACTTATTATTAGGTAGTAGTAGTATAGTTAAGCCTCAACCTCTTGACTATTAGTCCCTGGTCTAATTAGATTCGGGTCTATTCGACGTTCGAGGTCAGAAGCCTTCTGAAAGAGGCTTGTTTGAGATCGAGGGTAGGGCTTGAATGAGATATCTTTCAGGCAACAGCCTTCGAAGTATGACCAAGTCGATTCGTCGTAAATTTATTAAAGTACCATTTAGGAGAACGGTTTCATGGCAACACCTGAAGAGATTTCAGAGCGCGTTAAGTCGATTATTGTAGACCAACTTGGTGTCAGCCTGGAGGAAGTTACTCCACAGGCCTCATTCATTGAGGACCTTGGTGCAGATTCTCTCGATATCGTTGAGTTGATTATGGCCCTCGAAGAGGAATACGAGATGGAGATTCCAGACGAGGACGCTGAGAAGATCCAGACAGTGGATGATGTAACTAAGTACATCCAGTCAAAGAACTAACTGATGCGAGCATATAAAGTTCATCCCTCATTGTAGAGATGAATTTGATATGCTCTAGGGACCCTTCGAGGTCCCTTTTTTGTTCGTACATTCCGGAGTTTTTAGATGAGCACCACAACACCATCGTATGAGTCCCGTAGCAGAAAGCTGAATGAAGTTGACCCTGAGATCTACAACCTAATCCAACGGGAAACGGTGCGCCAGGAGTACGGGCTTGAGATGATCCCAAGCGAGAACTTCGTAAGCGAGGCTGTGCTCGAAGCGATGAGCTCTGTACTGACTAATAAATACGCTGAGGGGCAACCTGGAAAGCGCTACTACGGGGGATGTCAGGTTGTTGATGAGGTTGAAAACCTTGCAAGTGCAAGAGCGTGTGAGCTCTTCGGTGCTGATTTTGCAAACGTACAGCCGCACTCAGGTGTGCAGGCTAATCAGGCCGTGTTTGAGGCCTTCCTTAAGCCAGGCGATACCTTTATGGGATTGCGCCTTGATCAGGGTGGACACCTTTCGCACGGCAGTCCCGTAAATTTTTCTGGTCGGCACTATAACGTAATTGGATACGGCTTGCGGCCATCGGACTGTCTAATCGATCCCGAGCAGGTCAGGTCACTCGCGCATCAACATAAGCCGAAGCTTATTATCGCAGGTGCTACAGCGTACTCAAGGAAGATCGATTGGAAGCTCTTCCGTGAAGTAGCAGATGAGGTTGGGGCTATTTTGATGGCAGATATCGCGCACTATTCTGGGCTGATCGCTGGAGGTGCATATCCATCACCAGTCAATTATGCGGATATCGTGACAACCACCACGCATAAAACTCTACGAGGTCCACGCTCAGGCATGGTGATGGGCAGGGAGATCCATCGCAAGGCGATCAATAAAGCCATCTTCCCCGGACTACAGGGTGGACCGCACATGCATACGATCGCTGCCAAGGCGGTTATGTTCAAGGAGGCACTTTCTCCTGATTTTAAGATCTATGCGGCGCGAGTCGTTGAGAATGCGCAAGCTCTCTCTGATGCTCTGATCAAACATGGCTTGCAGGTAGTATCTGGTGGAACCGATAGCCACATGCTTGTGGTAGATCTGCGTCCAGTCGGTGTAACAGGTAAGGTCGGAGAGGAGACCTTGGATAGTGTTGGAATAACCGGCAATAAAAATACGGTTCCCTTTGATCCGCAGCCACCAGCTATCTGTAGCGGTGTGCGACTTGGAACTCCAGCCCTGACAACTCGCGGTATGGGGGTAAAAGAGATGGAGCAGATAGCGGCTTTTATCCTAGAGGCGCTTAGAAACGTAGGAAATGAGGGTAACTTGAGCTCGATACACAGTCGGGTACAGGAGCTCAGCAAGGGCTTTCCACTCTATAGGCATCGTCTCGTATCGTAGGAAAGAGTAAAAAGCATGTTCTGTCAAAAATGCAACTCTGAAAAAACATCGGTAACCGATTCACGCAGCGACGCTGGGGCTATTCGCCGTCGGCGTGAATGCCAAGATTGTGGATTTCGCTTTACAACCTACGAAAGGGTTGAGCTTATCTTGCCAGTAGTTATCAAAAAGGATGGTCGTCGCGAGATTTTTGATCGCGAGAAGATCTTGGGTGGATTCAGACGAGCCTGCGAGAAGCGCCCTGTAAGTACTGAGGCGATCCATGCAGCGGTTGAATCGGTCGAAAAACGGGTGCAGGAGCTATGCCTAAAAGAGGTCGATAGCCGTGTCGTGGGTGAAGCCGTTATGGATGAGCTACGGAAACTCGATAAGATAGCATATGTGCGATTTGCCTCGGTATATCGTGAGTTCTCAGATGTAAATCAATTCGTTGATGCGCTGCAGAGCCTTGGAACACCAGGTAATGACGCCGAGACCGACAAGCAGATCGGCAACGGATAGCTCTGGAAATCTCATGGCTGTAACAATTAGTCATGCCGCAGATCCATTACCACTTGATTCATTTGAAGATGTGCTAGCCGACTTTAAGAGCGGTAAGGGCGTAATCGTTGTTGATGATAACGACCGCGAGAACGAGGGCGATATATTTTTTGCAACGGAGGCAGTCACGGCAGAATCAGTCGCCTTCCTTATGACAGAGGCGCGTGGACTAATCTGCGTTAGTGTAGCCGGGGATATCGCGCACCGTCTAAACCTGCCCCTACAGGTGCTCAATAACAACTCCCAATTCCAGACCCCCTTTGCCATCAGCCTTGATCATAGAGACGTTGTGCCGTTCGGTGTAACCGCGGCAGCGCGCGCCTATACAATGCGCAAGATGATAGAGCCTGAGTCTTGCGCTAGTGATTTCGTTAGCCCCGGGCATGTCTTTCCTCTTATAGCTAATGAAGCCGGGGTGCTGGGGCGCAAGGGGCATACTGAGGGGGTCTTTGATCTAGCGCGCCTGGCAGGAATAACCCCATCTGGAATCCTCTGTGAGATACTAAACGCCGACGGTAGTATGGCGCGCGGGGTGCAGCTATTAGATTTTGCACGTAAGCATGGGCTTCGTATCACTAGCATCGAAGCGATCCGTAACTACAGGACCCTTAATGAGATAGCGGTGCGACAACTTAGTACAGGCGAGGTTACAACCGACTTTGGACCATTTCAGGCCACCGTGTATGCAGATGATGTTGGTGGGAAGGAGCACCTGGCCCTTATACGGGGGGATCTAGCGGCGATGCCGACCTCGTATGCGCCCCTTGTTAGGCTACATTCGGAGTGTCTGACAGGGGATGTCTTCGGGAGCCGCAGATGTGATTGTGGGCAGCAACTCGCCGGCGCGATGCAGCTAATAGTGCAGGAGGGCGCCGGAATTATCCTCTACCTAAGGCAGGAGGGGCGTGGAATAGGGCTTGAGAATAAGGTCAGGGCCTATCAGTTGCAGGATCAGGGGCTCGATACCGTAGAGGCTAATCTGGAGCTTGGATTCGAGGCGGATGAGAGGGAGTTTGCGGTCGGAGCGCATATGTTATTGTCGATGGGAATTCGTGCGATTAGGCTTATTACGAACAACCCCCAGAAGGGCGAGGAGCTTGAGTGGTGTGGTATCTCAATAGTTGAGCGAGTTCCTATGATTGCGGCACCGGATCCGTGTAGCGCGCATTATCTCCGTACAAAACGGGATAAGATGGGGCATGTGTTGTAGAGGATGAGAGCTGCGTGAAATCTAGACGTTTATGCCGCGAGGCGGCGCTGCAGGCGCTCTATCAATGTGATACTTTGGGCGATTTTTCACTAGTGAGATTTGAAACCTTTCTGGCGCATTTTCAGCTGCAGAGTAATCTCGACTCAGAGGAGGAGGGTGAGGAGGAGAGTAAGGGTATTCAGGTAGATCAATTCTGCCGCGAGCTAGTCATGGGGGTTATCGAACACTTAAGCTTTATCGACGAGCAGATAACCCTCGCCTCCGTACACTGGAGCCTGAAACGCATGGCTAGGGTCGATCGGAATATCCTTAGAGTAGCGACCTATGAGCTAGCCTTTCGGCAGGATGTGCCAGTAAAGGTCAGTATTAACGAGGCAATCGAGATAGCCAAACGCTTCTCTGCACCGGAGGCTCAGACCTTTATCAACGGGGTGCTCGATAAGATTGCGGCGAATTTACCGAAGCGCAGCGCTATTCCCTCTTAAGGGGCGGCTAAAGCGGCACTCAATATCTTTATCTGCGCTATCGACCAGTCGTATTTGGTCTGTGCGGTCTGTCTAACGAAGAGGCAGCTTAGCGCTTCAGGGTGATTAAAAAGTATGCGCACATCGTGGTGCTCGCTGCGATATGGATAGCCATCCTTGGTAAAGAGTAGCGCCCCCTGCCAGGCAGGTAAGGTAATAATAGAGCGGGCCTTGGCCTCGTCGCACTCGCCCCCACTAATAAACACCCCACGCGGAAAATCTGTTGCATAACTCCCCGGCGAGATCTCTATCCCCTGAATGGTCGTTTCTGCTGGAAATCTAATAGTCAGCAGCTCATCACCAAACTGGTGCCCGCGACCTGTATAGAGACGAGTACCACCGAGGGCGCTATCTAGGGCAGTTGAGGTATCCCTTATCGGCGTAAGCTCGTAGGTGGCTCCAAAGGTAGCGCTATCCTGCATAGCTTGACGGGAGAGGGCTCTAAAGGGCTTTAGGTTGTCGAGCAGAAGGGGGTGCTCTATTAAGCCGTTCTTAAGCACAGAAGCTGACGGTGAAAGCAGAATCTTATCAATGTTAAGATCTCCTCGGTGCGTATAGCTAGTTAGAATAGGGGAGCGCAGGGCGCTCGAAGCCACAAACGTTCCACAGATAGCGCAGAGCGCAATAGGCACTCCAACTAGCGATAGCGGATGCATAAGGGCCGCTACAGCTATTAACCAGGCGCTAGCACCGAGTAGTAGTGAGGTTAGCGACACGATCTCACCCCACGCAAGCATCCGCGAGAGGCTGGCAAGGGGTGAGATTAGGGCGTACTGCTCAGGCAGGATGGTATCACACGCAACTATGAGCGCAGAGATGCTGGCGATTATTAAAAGGCTCCTGCCCGCATCGGTTGCTCTCTTTCTAAGGGCAAGTAACGCAAGCAGAGCCAGTATAGAGAGAGCGGCAGCGATAGGAGCATACAGCGCAGCAGAGGCCGCGTGATCAAGAACCTGTAGGGGATAATGTGGCCCCACTAGCTGAATTGTGGGCAGCCCCTCACCACTAGTAGGAATAACATGCGAGCGCTCAGGATAATTAGGTAGGGGAGCCGCGGGCGCCGTAAGTGCTACCCAGAGGGCCGGTAGTAGCGCTAGCGCTAAGATAGCAGATCCTGCACGCATAGAGAGCGAGCGAGCAGTGGAGGACCTTGCAAGAACTAGATGCGCAAATACTAGTGCAAATAGAGCCGTTGGAAGTGCTGCCTGATTGGCACTTGAGGCGTTCTGAATGGAGACAAATAGCGCTACGAACCAAAGAGGAAGAACCTTGAGAGCATAGCCGTCTCTACAGGCGTTAATAAGAGCAAAGAGCATCATCGCAAGTAGAGGCGCCCAGGCTAGCGCCCCTAGCACAAATGGATCGCGTCCAACCGAGCCAATGACGGCGAGGGTTGGAAGAGCGCTTGCTAGCCACAGTACCACTGGAGCTTGGGCCAACTTAGGAGAGAGCTGTCGAAGTACCAAAAAAGTGCCGCATAGGATCATTAGTAGCTGTGTTGTTAATACCTCATTGGCAGTAAAGGGGCTTAAGAGATACGCAACAAGCAAGGTGAGGGCATTGGTGCGCCACATATGATAGGCATTGTGGTTCAAGTTTATTAGGGGCTGCCACGAGGTGCTAGAGTTGCCATTAATAAGTGCAACTGGATCAAGAAAAATAGCTGGCAGAGATAGTAGATAAGCCGCAATCAAGAACCCAAGCAGAGCGAAAATTTTTGACATCACGGCACCTTATTGAGTCTTATTGAGTCTTATTGAGATCAAACGTAGAGATGAAACGTTGTAGGGGTGAGACGCTCTTGATAGTAACCGCTTGCCCAAGCGGGCACTCGGAGAGTTCAATCAGAGAGATATTTGGAGCAGCTTTATATGGCTTCAGTGTGCAGCGAGAGCTAGTTAAAAATGGGAAGTAAGTAAATTTAATAACTACTCTATCCGTTTTTGGTGTCAGGGTGAGTGAGTTATTGGTAAATGTAATGTTTGTAGCCTCGCCCAAGAGGGCATAGTTCGGTGTAAACCCTACCCGTTTGTACAGGGTAAATTTATCCCCATGCCAGACCCGCTTGTAGTCGTTTTGATGCGTATGGAAGAATGCGAGCCAGCTCGGTTCATGCGCCAGTACAACTGAGGCGTTCATCAGGTCGAGGTACTCAGCAACTCCGGCCGCCCCCCTTTTAATAAAGCTCTCTGGGATCGGTTGCTTATATCGCCAGATATTATGGGCATAGCTACTTGCAACGAGGGGCACCCCAGTCCAGAAGGTAAGTGGCGCAAGGTGACCACCGCTAAGTTCATGCAGTACGCAGCCAGAGAATACCCCTCTGCTGCCATCTGCAGTGTGGGTTGAAAGAGCACCGACCAAATCATCTACAGCTCCGTTTTTAAAGCGGTAGATCTCGGTTGATTGATTTAGGACTATAGCTGATGCAGCAAGGGGAGAGAGTAGGAGGAAGCTTCCAGCGATACTGCCGGCTAATCTATAGAGCTGCCCATCTTTAAACGAGGTAAATAGCGCCGTCAGATAACGCGCGACAGGAAAGGTGAGCAGGAGGGCGGCGATAATCACCATCCTATCAAGCTCAAGTTGTGGTTTAAGTGAAACTCCAAAGGTTCCTAAAAATATGAGCCAGCCGATAATCAGGGCAAATCCAACGCGAACTACTCCAGTTAGGGTTAAGAGGGCCGGTAGAGCAAATACAAGTAAGAGTGGGTTTATTGAGATCGCTTGGGTATGGAGCTCCCTTAGTGCCCTCTTAATATCGAGGGAGCCAGCTCTATGACGAAAGTCTCGTTGATCTTGGGCCGGTTGATCTTGGGCCTGTTGCTCCCGCAGAAGCGCGGGATCTGGAGATCCTAGCGTTTGGATCTGATATGCAGATGGTGCGCCAGAACCCTCTGCATTGAGAAAGTTTCCAACGTTTGAAACCTTATACATCATAGCTATCCAGGGCAGGTTAAGGCAAATGAGCAGCAACACCGCTACGAGATGACGGGGGGAGCGTATTAGACGGGGGGCTCGCGCAAGGACCAGTAACCCGAGGGGCGAGATAGCCAGCATCGAGGGAGACCATAAGAAGGTCAGGGTTGTAACGACTACTAGGAGTGCGATCTCGCGCCAGCTCGGTTTCTTATCGTTTAGAAACTTAATTGAGAGAGCCACACAGAGTGGGAATAGGGTAGCGCTTACAAGGAAGCCCATCGTGCCGTATTTTAGCCCCCAGCGGTACCACAATAGGCCGCTACTAACAGAGAGTATTGCGGCAACGGCAGCCGTAGTTCGTCCGCCACCAAAGGTACGTGCTGCCAGATAGCTTGCTGCGGGTAGGAGTAGCCAGAGAAAAGATACTACGATGATGTTGTATATAGATTCGACCGGAAAGAGATAGACCAAGGGAGCGGCGAGGAGAAAGGCATTCAGCGCCCCCGTTGCAAAGAAGTCCCTGGCATCTATCCCTGCATTCCATAAGGGGTACCAGAATGGGATCGAGGGAAAGTTCTCTTTAAGAAGCCGTAGGCGAAAGAGGAACATCGTGTGGTCATCAGAGATAAGTAGCTCACCCTGTGAGGTTAACACGAAGGACCAGATTAGAATCCCAAGTGATAGAATTAGCCACGTTTTAAGTAATATTGCTGAGCGTGACCTTAATATTAGATAACAGAGCCCGGCCGACAGCAGCAGCTCTCCCCGAATAAATGGACCTTGAAAGAAGCCCCAAGGCCTAGAGAGCCAGTCTGAGAAGAAGATAAACACTAGCCCCGCTGTCCATACAACAGGGTGAGATAGCTCTTTAGTATTCGGAAGGCGATTGCGACGTAGCAGGGAGTATGAGGTAACTACTATAGCTAGTAGGAGTCCGAGCACGATCGGAAAGCGCCCGGCCGGTATTATCACCGCAAGGTCAGGGCTCCAGAAGCGCCATGCGCCCCCTGCAAGGCCAAGTACGATCAGGAGCAGAGCTGAGGATGCCGCGATATTCATGAATAAATAGGTTGCTGTAGGGCGTGAGCGCCCGGCGCCAAAGATAACACTCTATAACGGCTGAGGAGGGGGGTCAAAAGGCTAGTTATAGGATGTTATGAGAGCGCCAATGGACTATTAGAGCGCCTTCAGAGCCTCTTCAACGCCGTGCTGTGCATAAAACGGGTCGAAGTTAAAAACAGCCTCAGAGAAGAGCGCAATCGCGCGCGAGTTGTCTTTGTCGTTTAAAGCGCCTAGTCCATCAGCTAGATAGGTATTAACGAGCTCAAGGTTACTCGGAGCAAAGCTCAGATAGTGCGACCCGTCGTTTACCTTACGGGACTCATATACCTGCAGACTCGAAACTAGGTTAGCAACTGCGCCGAGGGTTTCACCCGTGCTGTTCTGAATTAAGCCCTTCAATGCAAAGTAGCGTGGGCTCTCCTCAAGGGACTCGCTGCATTGTAGGCACTGAGCCGCTGCAGGAGTATCTCCAAAGCGGAGAAAGAGCGCAGCTAGGGAGTGGTACGATGCTGCCGCACTCTCCTTACTATAAGAGAGCCAGTTATGTCGTGGAAATAGCTCCTCAATGTTCATCGTACCAACGGCGCAGTTTAGGCAACGGGCAAGCGCCTCGCTAGAGAGCTCGGTTAAGCGCTCTGCGTCGCTAGAAGAGATCGCTGGGTTAGCTACACGGGAGCTTCTGATTAGATCTCCATCTGAGAGCGATAAGATCAGGGTCTGCGCGATATACTCAGCTACTGAAGCGCAGGTTGTAGGTCGTGTGGCGCTCAGGGCGTAACGAGTTGTAGCAACACATACCATCGGCCAAGTGCTGTTATTCTGCAGCGACTCTACGATTGAATCAGAGCTCATCTCAGGAAGCTCCAGGATCGAACGACCCGCACATGGTTCGTAAATAGTATGTTCAAGCACTGAGCTGTTCTCTTGCTCTGCTGCCATACGGGAGAGGTCGTTCGCTTCAAAGCTAAGGGTTGAGCTGATAATAAGGACGCGCTTGCTCGATACGGCGTTAATCGCTTGGGCTAGGCCATCAATAAGATTGTTGGCTGTAATCCAGTTGCACGGCGTTGTAGATGAGGCCGTAGGCTGAGCCTCAACTCTGGTGCTGATAACCGTTATATCAGCAAAGCTCTTAACGGCGCTAAGCATCTGTATTAGCCCCTTGGTAGAAGCCTGTGTTTGCGAGTCATCGACTATAAGAGCGCTGAGCATATAAACCCCAACTAACCTTTAACCCTAGTACTAAAGCACCGGTATACTAGGTCAATACGATGCGTTAGGAGCAAGAAGGGTTGCAGGAAATTGCAGGATACAAGTTGGCCTAGCGCGCAGAATCGATCTGCGAGGCTTCAAGTTTCAGGTAGTTAAGCAGAACTGGAGCTAGGATCATACCTGGGATGCCTGCCAAGCGCTCCCCTATCAGAAGGCAGAGCAGGGTTAGCCACATCGGATTTTTAATGCGGCCGCCGATTATCTTGCTGTTCAGAAAGTACTCAAACTTGTGCAGCACGATTAGGTAGCTCAGCGATATCAGGGCAAGGTTCACCGATTGAGTTAACCCGATACAGAAGATTACAGAGTTGCTTATTAAGTTACCGACTATCGGAAGAAGTCCACATAGGAACGTAACAACTACTATAACAAATGAGTACGGTAGCGGAGTATCAAAGACCGACAAAGTCAGAAGGAAGAGGCTGGTAAAGAGGGTGTTTACCGCCGAGATAATAAGCTGCGCCCCCATAACCGTATGAAAGCTATCGAATAGCCGCTGAAAGCGTGTAGCTAACTGAGAGGCGAACATTGAGTACAAATTATCTTTAATCGCATAGCTACCGCTGCCCAGATCGATTGAGCCGCACGAAAAGATCCCGCAGGTAACAACGAGACCGATAATTATGTAGATAAACTCCTTAGAGAATATGGTGGCGAACTTAAAGGCTGAATGCATCTGCGAGTTTATATTTTTTAATAAAAACGCTTTGAGGGTCTCGCTATCAGTAAAGGGTGGAGTAACTCCATACTGGTTGGCATAGTCTATTGTAAGCGGAATCGCCTTATTGGCAGCCATCGGCAGGGCGCGCACCGCTTCGGTAATAAAGTGTCCGAAAAGATAAAAGACGGTCAGCACTAAAATTGAGAAGGCCAGGATCGCAAGCCCCTTCGGTAGAAACCTCCCTATATAGTGTAGCGTCAAATATCCAAACAGGATCGTAATAAAGGGGGTGGCTAATTTGAATACAAAGATCCCCACTAATATCAGGAAGATTAGAATAAAGGAGGCCTTTTGGAGGTTAGGGAGGCTTGTTTTAGGTAGGTTATTCATACTTGATATCTCACTGTTTTCACGACCGTCCTAATCTAACCTAACTTAAAGGCATTCAGAAAGGCAGATGGTTACGATGTTTTGAGTTTGAGATCGATTTGATATATTTTAGAACACGCTCCCAACGGAGAAGTGAACTCGTACCGAGGACTCCCCCTCCTGACGGTCAATAGGGTGTCCTACATCAAATCCGATCGGGCCGATCGGAGAGCGATATTGGAATCCTCCCCCAACGCCCTCCCTAATATCGGATAATTCAAAGCTTTCATGTCGTAGAAATACGTTTCCAAGATCCATAAAAAGATGGGTGCTAAATGAATCAAAGAGCAGGTATTGGAACTGGGTCTTTGCCGCTAGAAGGGTATCGCCCCCTATAACAGCTCCATCTGAACCGAGTGGCCCAAGGGAGTTCTCCCTAAATCCGCGCACGGTGGTTCGTCCTCCAAGATAGAAACGTTGTGTAATCGGAATCTCCGTTGTGTCGCCAAAGGGTTGCGATATACCCGCCGATCCTCCAAGGCCCAATGAAAAGCGTGGACCAAGTGGAGTGAGGGGCACGATTCTAGTCGTCTTGGCTAGGATTGTAGCGAAGTTAGCCTCCGATCCGATCGCCTCGAGTGAGAGCTTTGGTTCAAGGGTCATCGTGTAGCCGGAGTTCGGGAGGAGGGGGTTATCGCGATGATCGAACTTTATAACGCTTGATAAGAAGCTTAACCGGACAAAGCCATCATCGAGTGGGCCGATAATAGCGCCAGGCTCTACATTAACTAGGTGATCCAACGCCAGGGAGTGTCCCGCCGACATACTTATACCAGAGGAGAATTGGCGGAAAAGATAGGATCCAAAAAGCATTCGGTCGAGATCGAACGCTTGAGTTGTAAGGTCCTGGCGTTGATAGCGGGCCTCCTCAGTTAGGGAATAATCTGAATCTGCAAGGGATGGTACAAGGTAGCGCAGGCTAGTAAATCCCTGGCTGATATTGTCGGAGCCGGAGGAGTTTATGTCAGCCTGATCAAGGTAGGTATCAACCCGTAGAGAGAGGCTCCTGCCATCAGCAAAGAGCGACTTATCAACCGCTTCTCCGAAGAGGTGTAGCCCGAACTCAGAATTCGCACCGGTGCCTATCTCAAGGGTCTGTAGTGGGCGCTCAACAAGGCGGATCGTAATGGATTCCCCCTGGCTATCGATAGTGCCATCTGTTGCTACGATCTCGACCCGCGAAAAGAGACTAGAACGGAGCAGATCGCGCTTTGTTTGGTTTATAGTCTCAAAATTGTAGGGATCGCCAATCTTAAAGCTCGTATAGCTCGTTGCAGTCTCAATCGAGATGCTGGTCAGCCCCTCGTATGAGATAGAGCTGATATAGCTTCTTTGTCCAGGTTCTACAGTGAGCTCAATTGAGTTGTTATTAGCTGGGGTGTCGCTAACAATAGAGGGGAAGGGGAAGCCTTCGTTCTTAAGGGTATCAACTATCTGTTCGATGTATCTATTGATACGAGGGAATGAGGCTGGAGTAGTTGGAGTAATTGGCTTCTGTATTAGCGGTGGAAATCCGAGGGTGGTGATGTGTTCTATAACTTGAGAGTTACCCTCTGATACTGTGTATATAATGGCGAGTGAATTGCCACCCCGTATCGGTTCAATCTGGTAGGATGCCTGTGCTGTGGTAAAGCCCTCCTGCTTGAATACCGTTATGAGGACATCCCGTAACGCATCAAGTTGATCTGGGATCGCGTATTCCGGCTTAAGCAAATTGCGCTGCTCGGCAAATCCAAGTTCCTCCATGACCTGTTCAATCCTGTCCAGGGAGAGATGCTCGTTTCCCTGGATAGTAAGACGCCCTACCTTGGTTGGAGACTCCTCTGCAATAGTTATCTCGTAGCTTAAACGAGCAGGATTAGAGCGGTCCTCCTTATACGTTACCTGTACGAAGAGATATCCACGCTCCTGATACATATGCTCGATGTTTTGCACGAGCAGTTTGATGGTGTTGTTACCGAACGGTCGCTTACGAGAGAATAGATCTATTGAGTCTAGGAAATCATTGGCAGAAAAAAGGCTGTTTCCCTTAAAAACAAAGGAGATCGGCTCACGAATATCTGCGCTGATAGTAAGCTCTGCTGTAGTCGTATCAGGAACGTTGCGATAGCTGGGGGATATGCGGGCCGCAATGTATCCCTCATTACGCAGCGCAAGTACGAGATCCCCTTCGAGTCTATTCGCGACTAGCGAGGTTGCTGTGTCGCCCTGCTTGGCAACTGATTGAATGCGTTTGGTAATCTCTGGGGAGAGTGCGTCGCCATCGGTAGAGATGCTGGAGATAGTAAACTGTGCGCCCTCATCAACGAGCACCAGCAATTGATGGCAGTACGTATCGCTCTCGGTACAGGTAATATTTGCGGTTGCGTTTCGAAAGCCCTGGTTGTGCATGTACTGCACTATGTCGCGTTGGATAGAGGTAAGGCTGGCCGCATCGTTACGAACGCGGGAGCCCGCGCCAAGACGGGCTGCAGCGAGGATACTCTCTTCGTTAAACTCGTTTAGCCCCTCAACTGTAAAGGTAATAAAGGTAGATTGCTCAGAGAGGATCGTATGGGTCAGATCAGCGCTAAAGATAGTATTTTTCTGTGTGCTGACGGTCTGCAGGAAGGAGCTTACGTTGAGCGTAGGGGTTAGGTTGTATACAGCACCGGCTCTGGAGCTACTTACAGTACCGAGCAAGCTCTCTCCAACTAGAGCAAAGCGGGGTGCGATCTTTTTCTTAGCCACAACCGCAGGCTCGATTGAGCCGGTAAAGGGATTATAGGCCGGTTCAAATGATAGCACGTCGATCTTCGAAAGATTCGAGAAGAACGCACCGATACTGCTAAATGAGGAGGTAGATAGGAAGAACCTCTGATCATCGCCAAACTGATCCCCGAGCCTGTTGGCCATCGTTCTTCCGGTTAGTGAGCGACTCGATGTTATAAGGAGGAGCAGATCACTCTGAGAGAGGCCGCGGTCGGAGGAGAGCACTATACGGGGGGCGGTAAGGGGGCCGTTAGCTTCGAGAATGACCAGGATGTTATCGCCGGAAGGGGTACGCAGGCTACCCTCACTTGCAATGGAGATGGTTGGGGTAAGGGCGCCTGGTCTAAAGGCGAGAGATCCAGAGGTGATCTCGAAGCGATTACCCTTGAGCCCTACCCAACCGCTTAAGATCTGCATGCTTCCAGTAAGTGCTGGCTCAGAGACCGATTGCGAGGCATGAATTTGAGTATTAAGTTCGGCGCTAAAGAACGGTGTGATAACAAAGATGTTGCGTGGCGCATGGATCTGCACATCGAGATCTATGTCGACCGGCTTTTTCCCCACCTGTGGTTGAATCCGGCGAGGCAGAAAATACCCAGAGATCGCATTCATTAGGATCTGGTTCATATTAAAGTCTTTTTTGATCTCGGCGAAGTCTATCGCGATATCGCCACTTAAGATCTGGCGTTTGTCTTTACCGGAACCAAGCGCCAGATCACCGGAGAAGGTGATCGAGGTATCATTAATCGGTTCAATTGTTACCTCCTGCATGTGTGCGGTCAGGGTTGATCGCTCAAATTCTGCAAGTAATAGAGTCCCGCCTAGCTCGAAGGTGCCGGTATTAACAACACCCCGTAGATCTTGAAGCCTGACCCGATCACCCTCGAGATTAAATATACCTGAAACGTTATGAGCTTCTAAATCCGGCGATTGAAGACCGAACTCACCCTTGGATAGCTCGGCGATACCGGCAAAAGATGGCTGATTAATGGGGCCCTTAGCGGTTAGTTTTGTTGTAACAAGCCCTTGAAGATTATCAATCGAGGGCAGGAGCGGTAAGAGTGCGCTGAGATACAGGTCTCCGTTAACAGCGAGATCGAATCCGTTAACGAATCCAAGCGTCCCTGCGATATTAAGCGCCGACGTTGAACCCGATAATGAGATATCTTTGAAGGCCAGAGAGCCGCCAACGATCGGAAGTAGGGAATCTTTCGGCAGTTCAAGTACGTAGGGCGCACAACCGATCTTTAGCTCCGCTATATTAAGTGAGCCGCGCCCCCCTAATGGCTGTGTTAGTGGGAATGAGTAGTCGAGAGCTGCGTTTACGGCGCCACAATCAGCACCATCGATTAAATGAGACAAGGCAACACCGGGCAGATTTACTGCGAGCTTTCCACCGGTGCCTCCAACCAGGTCAACCTTGAGTGTAGCGGAACCCTTATATGCAGAGTTTGGAAGCGCCACCGTAAGGATCCCATCCTTAAGGGTGGTCTTTCCGTTTAACGCCATACCGTGCGGAGTTGCTGGAAAGGAGATAGTCGTTTCACCATTGATAGTGAGCTTAGAGAGATCTACGGGGCCCTTAAAAGAGAGCTCTGAGGTGATTTCAATCGGGCTTAACGGAGCCGATTCAACAGGCTTACCGTTGGGATATCTAAAGCGGACAAGCTTTAGCTCGCCCTTTGTAATAACCGGCTCAGGTGCCGCGATATCAATCGAGCCCTGCCAGGTAAGGCGGCCCTGTTTAGGATCGGTAGACTCGACGTTAATATCTACCTTTGTTGGGTGCAGAGCGATCTTAAGCGATGCTGGTCCAAGTGAAGTTCCCTGCAGGGCGAGGTCCTTAGTCTTGACACTGAACTGGGTCAGGCTGTCCTCTCCCTCGGGCGTTACCTCGAGATGAGCCGTTGCATCTGTTAGGGACAGTGGGCCGTAGGAGAACGAGGGCACCGAGAGATCAAATCCTGCGACAAGGCCCTTGTCAGAGAATACTAGCGGCGCGCTGGCCTGAAAGAACGAGTCTTTGCTTAGTCCGGCCAGCTCTTTTAATGTGATGATCGGATCGCCGTGGTTAACATCAACTACGAGGCTGCCCTTGATTGAGTCAAGCGTTAGGGGCGAGGCGTGCGGAAAAAGCAAGCTAAACTGAGTTGCTGGAGCATTGCTGATATTACCACTTATAATTGGGTTACCAAGTGTGCCGCTAATACCGGCTTGGCCAACAAAAGCCCCTTGCAACCAATCGGGAAGTCCGATGTAGCCGGGGGTAAGTTCGTATTTAGCGCTTCCGGTGCTTCTGTCGCTGTGATCGGTATCGACCTCCATTTGTAGAGAGATATTTGAAGAGTCGCGGCCGAGCCGGAGAGGGTCGAAGAGCGTGCGCGCATCCTCGATTATAATAGAGGTAGAGAGCTCTCCGAGCCGCAGTTCCGTAATCTGAGTGGGATCATCTTTTGAAAAGGAACGGTACCTTAAATCTGCAATATGCGGTCGTAGCGAGAATCCCTGCTCGACGCGTTGCACAAAGAGCGAGGTCCCAGAGCCAAGTAGTTCACTTGAACCGAACGATTCACGGATACGTGAATTTCGCATCTCTAGGGTATTAAGGATGGCGCGCCAGCGATCGGCCGTCTGTTTTTCGGGGGGTAGGGGGGTCGTTAACTGATCTATAAAACGGAATGTAACGGAATCTGGCCCGACGCCATCGGCTGTGCCGTTGGACAGTACTAGGTTCTCTAAGTATACCTTTTTCTCTCTAATCTGATCGATATTTACATCGGTAGTGACCTCGTCAAACCAGAGTCGGGGTACGCCATTTTCGACGATTCGCACATTGGTGGCTCGCCCATTACGCCCAAAAAAGGAGAGGGAGAACGAATCAAATTCGAGCTTGCAGTCGCAAGCTTTCTTAACCTCCTCGTCAAGTGCGTCTACGACCTCCTGTACGATGTAGTACTTCAACATTACCACTCCCAGCCCGGCGCTGAGTCCAAAGAAGAGTCCGATCAGGGCTAATGTAGTGCCGGAGATGCGCTTCATCGCGTGCTAAGACTCCGGCGTTGGAGGGTGCGCAACTTCGTATGAGTTTTCTGCATCTTGAGCATAAACAGGAGGGTGGTCATAGATGGGCTACGCTATCCGATACGGTGATGGGTGGGTAGTCAGGGGCAGCGCTGATTAGACTATAGATATATACGCAATATTGATGTTTTGTAACTAGTCAGCATATTTCAGAAATATTCGCATACGGTAATGACACTCAATAGCCCCTAAGGGGCCGATTTTGCGGAGCAAATCGGGGGTGAAAACATTAACTGGTCACAAAATCTGTCGTCCCCGATCAGGGGACGGCCAATCGAATTACCTATGAAACTTCGCCGTAATCTGAGTAGCTTGAATCGCGACATTAAACTACGGTGACCAGTTACGCTGTTTTTAGCCTCTTTGCAAATACAGTCTAATTGTAATTATAATAGCAGTTTCAAGTGGTTATCGCAATTATCAAGAGCTCTTAGAGCCGTTTTTTGGCGACACTGACTGCTTAGACTTACGTTCCCAGCAAAAACAGGGCAGGGGTCTTACCGATAGTTGCAGCACGGCGACGCCACTCGGCAACTGAGTGCACCTGAATTAACTCTGTCGATGTTGTCAGGGCGGCTGCTACGCACAGCATGGTATCGGCGCGGCAGTGCGTTAGGATGTCCTCAAGGAGGCGCTGATTTCGGTAGGGAGTATCCATCATGATCTGCGTTTCCCCGTTATTGTATAGGTCCCGCTCGAGGCCTAGCAGGATCTCCTTTCTCTGTGGTGCCTCCATCGGCAGGTATCCTGCAAAGCGCCACCGTTGTCCGTTAAAGCCAGAAGCCATTAACGCCAGGGTCATCGAGCAGGGGCCGACCAATGGATGTACCCTTACCCCAAGGGTGTGCGCTAGCCGCACGATCTCAGCTCCAGGATCTGCGATGGCTGGGCAGCCGGCCTCAGAGATAATTCCGATATCAATCCCAGCTAGCAAGGGCTGAGTAAGGAGCGCTAACTCAGACTCCTGTGTATGCTTGTTAAGGCGCTGCATCGAGAGCGCGCGCAGATCTGTTCCTGGCGAGAGCTGCTTAATCAAACGCCGAGCGCTCTTTTCATCCTCAACGATGAAGCAGGAGAGGCGAGCAACAACGGCTGCAATAAGGCTTGGTAGCGAGGAGTCGATAGATGCCTCCCCTAAAAGATTAGGGATTAGATATAGCGCTCCGAGGTTCTTTGGCTCGGTGGGGGACATGCTTAGTCTCGCGCCGCAATATCAGCAGTATGCTTCCAGGCGTGGTAGGAGCTACGCACAAACGGCCCGGATTCAACGAAGCGAAAGCCGCGCTTTAATCCCTCAACCTCGTAGTCCTTGAACTCGTCAGGGGTGATAAAAGCCTTCACAGGAAGCTGATTCTGGCTTGGTCTAAGATATTGACCGATGGTCATAACGTCGATATCGCTAGCGCGCATATCATCCATCACAGCCAGCACCTCTGCACGGCTCTCTCCGAGACCAACCATAATGCCGGACTTCGTTATAACGCTAGAATCGATCTCCTTGGCCCAGCGGTGAATTGAAAGGGAGCGAATATAACCAGCCCCTGGGCGAACCTTCTTATAGAGGCGTGGAACGGTCTCGATATTGTGGTTAAGCACATCTATCTTTGCGCTCAGGATCGTTTCAAGATCCCTGCGTGAGCCCTTGAGGTCCGGAATAAGGAGCTCAACCTTACAGCCAGGTGCGTGCTTATGCACCGCAGCAACTGTTTTTAGAAAGTGGCCAGCCCCATTATCATGCACATCATCGCGATCAACAGAGGTGATAACTGCGTGCTTAAGACGGAGCTCCTTAACCGCAATGCCTACGCGCTCGGGCTCGTCTTGGTCGAGCGCAACGAGGGTCTCTGAACTTCCTTTTTTTACCGAGCAGAAGTGACATCTTCGTGTGCACAGCTCCCCCATGATCATAAAGGTCGCAGTATGGTGCGACCAGCACTCACCGATATTTGGGCACTGCGCCTCCTCACAGACGGTGTGGAGCTTAAGATCTTTAACTATCTTGCGGGTCTCAAGGTACTCAGGCGAGCCGGGCGCACGCACCTTAAGCCACGAGGGCTTGACGAGTGTAGTTGTGTTACGGGGGACATCTATCGGCATTCTACGTCTCCTACGCCATAAGAAGAGCGGGCATCTCAAGCGCTTCCTTAAAGTGCTTGAGAAAGCGGCTCGCCATCACGCCATCTATGATGCGGTGATCAACTGAAACGGTTGCTTTCATGACCGAACCGATAACAATCTGACCCTTCTGCACAACCGGCTGCTCCTTAACGGAGCTGACCGCCAAAATCCCACCCTGGCCTGGATTAATTATGGCGGTGAAGTTTTCAACATCAAACATCCCCATATTAGAGATGCTAAATGTGCCACCCGAGAGATCATTTGAGCTTGGACGACCAGCGCGAGCGCGCTCGATTGCAGCTTTAGCCTCGAACACTACATCCCTAAGGCTCATCGTGTCGGCCTCTTTAAGTACCGGAATGATCAGACCGTCGTCTATCGCTGTAATGATACCGATATTGATCTGAGCGGGTTGATAGAGCTGCTCGTTCTTCATGGCGGCATTAACGTGGGGCTCGTGCTTAAGTCCGTAAGCAACCGCCTTGATAATAAGGTGATTAACGCTGATACCCTTATATTCAGCGCGCTCCTTAAGGGCTTCACGTAGGCGCAGGGCCTCACCCATATTGACTGAGGTCGTACAATAAAAATGCGGCGCTGTAGTGACGCTCTCCTGCATTCTGCGCGCTATCGTTTCTCGCATACGGGAAAGTGGGGTCAGGGTTCCGGCAGTTGCAGCGCTATTAGCTGGTACCTGATTAGCTGGAGCTCTTGAGTAACTCTGCGGAGCTGTAAAGGTTTCAAGCACTGGAGCTGTAGAGCCATTACCAGCTGCAGCCTCGACATCTCTACGTACGATACGGCCGTTTGGTCCAGAACCTTGAATTGAGGAGAGGTTAATCTGGAGATCCTCTGCAACTCGCTTTGCAAGGGGGCTGGCCTTGATACGGGGCTCATCTGTAACCAGTTCAAGGGTGTTAGAGATGACGGAAGTTGTAGTACGAGCCGGAGGTAGCTCGGCTGCTGGGGGCTGGATCGTAGCAATCACCGTCTTTACTGCGGCGACCGGCTTCGAAGGGGTTGAGACCGACTCGCCAACTGCGCCAAGCATAGCGATCACCTCGCCCACCTTGGCGTCAGTTCCGGAAGGTACCATTACCTTAAGAAGAACCCCGTTGAAGAACGATTCGATCTCAAGATTAGCCTTGTCGGTTTCAACCTCGGCCAGAATATCTCCGCGTTTAACCTGGTCGCCCTCGCTTTTGCGCCAGCTAAGGATCTTTCCCGAACTCATGGTATCGCTCAGTTGCGGCATCTTGATCTCTGTTGCCATGGATAAATCTCTAATCCCAATAGTCTGTAAGTACCTACGATGAGGTTTGCAAATGCACAGGTGAGTTGACGTTATAGTCCAAAACCCAGCACCTTTACAAACTCTCTCAACATGGGTTGAAAGTTTACAGTAAAGTAGGGTACAAAACGGCTTCTCTTATAAGGAGCAGCCCTAGCGCCCCCTGTGTACTAGCCTACAACTCTGGCTTGCAATAGGAAACTACTATGGAAGTAGTTGAAGTGGCTCGATAAATTCACCAAGATTATAGCGAGGTGAAGAGCTACCATTGTATGAAGATATGTATTGAACTTATCAAGGTCACCGGTAGATGAGCGTTGTAGAGAAGGAAGTTTCACGTGTTGAGGGGCTAGAGGGTGTAAACGGCGATCTCGGAGCTCCCCTAAAAGTTGCGCGTAGCTCACTTGCAGTGAGTAACGGTAAGGCAAGCAGGGCGGTATTATATCGTGAGCCGCGCGCAGCGACCCCAGTAGAGATTCGTAACTTTATAAGTGCTAGGTCGGATGCTCTGCAGCAATTCGTAGCGCCCCTTGATGAGGCTATACGCAAAGCAGCTAGGTATCGCGCACGATCTGTTGCAACTTCTTGCAAAGCTATCGGTAAGGTGGGAGAGCTAGTACTCGCTATTATTAGAAAGATTTCCCACCGAGAGACCGGTATCTATTCCCTTGATCCGAACGTTGCGCCACTTCTTAGCATACTTTATGCGGGTTCCGTTGAGGTCTCTATCGTAGCGGGGCTTGTTAGGAGGGCACAGGAGGCGCTTGTCGCCGTAAGTGCAGATGAGAGCGAGGGTTCCTTGCAACAGAGTTCGTCTGGGGGCGGTTTGATCTACGATTACGATGTAGCCCGTGAGTTGGATGAGTTGGGGATGCTGCTTAAGTGGTATGTCAAACGCAAGATGAGCCTGACCGGGCTTGAGGTTTACCAGTCTCGTAGGAGTGACGCTCTTAGTGAAACGGTAGCCGCCTTCTCTAGTGATGAGGATGACGCGCTATTTGGATTCGAGGTCATGCATGACCATCAGGTATTTGGGGCAAAGGGGTGCTTTGTTACTTGCGGATTGCGACTTGTTGGGCATGATGGGCAGCCGCTATGGCTGAGGGTATCGGTGCGTTGCGATGGGAAGGGTGTAGCGGTCCGTCCTGAATGGTCGAGTTGGACTGACCCGGGTCGAGCAGGTGAGGTTCAAGTGCTCTCAGAGGACCTCGCGTTCTGTTCCCTAGTTCCGATCCGTCCGAATGCACAAAGGATCATAATTGATGATATTCGCGCATTTGTGCCGTATGGAGCGCTAGATCTTCCCCCAGGTCGATGTGATATCGAGCTATTGATCTCTGTAATAGACAACGAGGGTACTGAGATCCTGACTGCTAGTCGAGCGGAGAGTATCTGCGTTCCTCACTTAGAGCTAGTAAATCTCAATGCGCCAGCACCGCACGCGGTAGGAATGTGGCCACACGATGTGGTTTCAGGCGACAGACTCTCGGAGCTAAGGATCTCATCTGGCTATAAGATCGTGGCTGGCTGGGAGCGTCATTCGGTCTCGGTGCAGTTTGATCTATCCTTGTTCATGCATGCAGGCGAGGGTGTTCTTCTAGAGTGCCGGTTTCTCGACTCGCGCGGTAATATAGTAGAGCTCTCATCTCTCGGTATTCCCTATGTAGCTTCGGAGCTCAACGTTGCAGTTGAATCCGTATCCTCATACCGCTACAGACGGGTGCTTCATCCAAAGGGCGCATGGGCTTATTATAGAGGTTTGTGCATTGATATTCCGGTTGAATTTCTACTGCTAGAGCAGGGAAGTCATAACCTTACCTGTGAGGTGATGGTCGTCTCTTCAGATGATCGCGTCCTGTGCGGTGATATGGGGATAGTTACGCTGCAGGTCTCTGGGCGAGAGCCGCAAAAAAGCGATAACGGGGGGCAGGGTGAATTAATTGAATCCGACGTAAACTTCCAGCGCAGTGAGGCGCTGGTCGACCTGCAATCAATTGAGATCGATCCAGCCTGGAACTTCGGCAATGATGAATGTGTGCGTATTCAGGCGACATTCTTACCACGGGACGCCTCGCGACAGATAGCAGAGCTGGCTTCCGGTCGGGTAGGGGAGCTATTTACCCCCTATCGGGTGGAGGTTTCACTCGAACGCGAAGATGGGCACCTTTTACTTCAGGCGTTCTCGGATCTTCTCGGTATGGGCTTTAAGCCGGTAACACGGGGTGTTTGTGTTGAAGGTAGCACGGGCTTCTCAGCCCACTCGGTGGTAACTAACTTTAAGAAGGATGAGATCCTCGGTTGGTCCCTTGGGCTTGATGGGCAGCGTGCCTTTTCTAAGATCTCTCTCTTTGCTCGTATCAGGGCGCTTTCCCTCTCTGGAGAGGAGTTACTCTCGCAGACCCGTGAGTTTTTCGTAAAGCCTACGAACTCCAGCGGTCGTCAGGTGGTTGAGGTGGGAGGAAACGCCCCGCGCATCGTGGATGTCTCGGCAACCAGCCAATTATCTCGCATCGCATGCAGAGCAGTTGTTAATCTTCCGCACGGGCGACCCTTAGAGCAGGGGTTAATGCTTATAGGTACCATTAAAACGCCTGGAAAGAAGGGAGTCGAGGTGTTTAGGCAGAGACTTGTATCGCAACAGCGGGCAGCCTGGGTTCGTCAACAGATAGGGCTGTGTCAGCTAGTTTTTGATTTTAATCAGGATTTAGTTGACCCGATGCTTGAGGGTCTCGTTCTTGAGGTAGCGCTCCTCTCCCCTTCGAACGAAGTGATTCAGAGCGTTTGCCAAGGGGTGCAAAGCGCTAGCATCCTTTCTGATAGTGTGGGATCGGTGATTGCAGATGAACTTGTGTTGGGTTCGCAGGAACTTAACGGAGTTGGTAATCAGCAGACGCGGCGTGGGCTCTTCTCGTGGTTTAAGAGCTAACGTCGAGCAGGGGTTAGCGCAGCTTGTGATAATCACTATACGAGTCGCGCAGCGCTTGATCGCAGTGCAGGCAGGAGTCTAGATCCACTAGCACGATCGGAACTGGTAGCTTACATTTACGACAGGGCCCCAGGAATAACCGTTTGTCGGGTTTAAGCATCCCAAGAAAGAGTGCCGCGGCCAACAAAAACGGTAAGCGAGCAAGGTAGTCGTTAGTGGGCAGAGTAGCGCATACCCCACAGATACTAATAGCACGAGCGGCTAGGAGCGGTATGCTGAGTAGCAGAACCAACTGCGCCTCCCAGCGCTGTATCTGTAGCCAGGGACTTGTTAATAAAAGCGCACTCTCCTCTCGGTGCTGCTTGAGGAGCCGTTTAAAGTTAATCATAGAGATCCCTAGAACAGAGATCAGAACGGCTATCAGGAAAATGGTGTTGACCCCAGCAATCGCTACAAGCTTTGGCAGAAGGCCAGCTAAAATAGCTATGAGCAATAGGATCTGAAGGTAGGAGAATCTGCTCTTCATAACTTTACGGTTATACCCGCGCAGCCTAGCGATTAGATCGTGCACGGTGTATTGCGCAGTACAGGGGAGTAGTGGAATAGCGAGTGCTACCGCGACGGTTACCGCCACGCTATAGGGCACGTTGAGATGTAGCAGTGCTGGAAGAAGGGGGTCGATAATAAGGGAGGCAAAGAGCACCCCCCAGATGCGACTAAGCCTGGTATAGGGCCCAATCCGCACCGGATTTTTATGACCGTTTAAGTTAATCTGTTTTCGTAGTAACCTCAGCACCGTGGATGCACCCCTAAAAAAACGTGGCCCGACTAATACAGCTTCAGTTGAGGCCAACCCGTACCTCTCAATCTCGGACGTTACCCGTTGCATTAACGATATACTCGCAAGCCAATTACCGCAGCTGCTTTTTCGCGGAGAGATCTCCCAGATTACCGTAGCACAGAGCGGGCACCTTTATTTTACCCTAAAGGACGAGGGGGCGCAGATGTCGTGCGTTATGTGGGCGGGTACGGCGCGCACCCTGCGTTTCAAACCGCAGGCCGGTATGGTCGTGCGCTGTCACGGCTCTGCCAGCGTGTATCCGCAGCAGGGACGGCTTCAGGTGACCGTCACACGCATGGTAGAAGATGGCGAAGGCGATCTGCAAAGACGCTTTCAGGAGCTTAAGCTCCGACTCGAACGGGAAGGTTTCTTCTCTCCTGAACGTAAGCGTCCCATACCTTTTCTGCCACGGGCCGTTGGAATCGTTACCTCCAAGACCGGAGCGGTAATTCACGACATGTTGGTCAAGATTAGAGAGCGCTTTCCATCGATGATAGTCTACCTCTCTGAGAGCCGCGTGCAGGGAGAGGGGGCAGCACTTGAGATCGCGGCCGCACTTAAGCGCCTCGATGATTCCGGGTTGGTTGATGTTATTATCGTAGCGCGGGGCGGCGGGTCGCTCGAGGACCTCTGGGCCTTTAACGAGGAGGCGCTCGTTAAGGCGGTCTTCTCCTGTAGTACTCCGATCATCTCAGGGGTAGGGCACGAGGTAGATACAACGCTATGTGATCTGGTGGCGGATCTGCGCGCCCCTACCCCTACAGCAGCGGCCGAGATCTGCGTGCCTAAGGTAAGCGATCTACTTGTGCGTGTTGCCGAGCTAGAGCGGCGTCTAAGCGACGTAGACAGGTGGCTAAAGCCGCGCGTGCAGCGAGTTGATGAACTAAGCGCCCGACTTAATATGCGCATAGCAGCGTGCATCGGAGAGGCGCGTGTGCATCTCAAAGCAGCCGAAGCGATCCTAGCTGGAATTAGGCCAGATCGAGTCTTGCACCTTTTTCGCACACAGATTGACTCTCTGCATGCACGGCTGCGTCAAACAGGGAGAGCCTCAAATAAGCTGCTGCTTGGTGGGCTTGAGGCATTACAGATACGCCTAAGAACGGGCTCACTCAGAAGGGTCGAGGGGGTGCATGATATAGTTCGCACCCTTGAACTACGCCTTAAAGCGCTCAGCCCGCAGAAGGTGCTTGAGCGGGGGTTCAGTATCGTGTCGGTAGGGGGGCGACACGTTCGCTCAGTTTCAGAGGTTAAGGTAGGTGAGCTTATGGATATATCAATTGTGGATGGCGTATTGTCAGGTACGGTATCGAATGTTTCAGACGTTAGTAAGGAGGAGGGGAGATGGCCAAAGGAGTAAGTACACAGCAGGGCGTTACGCTAGAGAGCGTTTTATCGGGCGAGTCGAGCGATGAGCAGCTTCGAGGATTGTCGTTTGAGCAGGCGCTTAAGCTACTTGAAGAGGTGGTGGCATCGGTTGAGAACGGCACGTTACCTCTCGACCGCGCCATCGGATCTTATGAGAAGGGCAGCGTGTTGGTGCAACACTTAAGGAAGTTGTTGGCCGGTGCTGAGGAGAAGCTGCGCGTTCTTAATCAGGTGGAGTAGTAGGGGGAAGAGCTAACGCCTGAGCGAAGCCGTGGAAGCGCGGTTCTCCAGAACGGCACAGGTATAAATTCAGGAGTGCGATCCCTTTCATGGCCGGTCAGATACCGGCGTTCCCAGCGCTAACGCATCACCGTATATTATTGATCAGTATTAAGGGAGATAAAGATAATTAGAGAGGCCCGACCCGGATTCTCCGTATTGTTTGGTGATCGCCTGCGCGAGCACTAGGTTCGAACCGGCTCTTTAAAGCTCTAGGTATAAGGGAGATAATTAGAGAGGCCCGACCCGGATTCGAACCGGGGATCACGGTTTTGCAAACCGTTGCCTTAGCCAACTTGGCTATCGGGCCGCAAGGTCTTTGAAGGTAGCTCGATAGGTAGAAAATATCAACCCACCATTGAGCTGTAACCCCCTAGCTTTATTAGAGCCTAGTTTCTAAGGAGATCTACTCTCCCAGTCTTTTGAATTATTCGGTAATTGTGTAATGTCACTTTGTTAACTGGTTTATCTGTTCGGATTTGGCGTATGACCTATGTAGTTACCCGTAATTGTCTCAGTACTAAGGACCGCTCCTGCGTAGAGGTGTGCCCCGTTGATTGCTTCTACGATATCAAAAAGAAGGAGTATAACGACCAATTCGGTCGTGAAGCCAAGGGCGAGGACTTCGGAATGCTCGTAATCCATCCCGATGAGTGCATCCACTGCGGCGCCTGTGAGACCGAGTGCCCAGTCGAAGCTATCTTTGAGGATTCCGGAGTGCCGGTAGATATGAAAGGTTTCGTGGAGATTAACTCTAAAGAGACCCTAGATATGAGCGACGAAGATCTGGATACCGCTCGCTGTACATCTAAATAGCGGCTACATCGATGCAATTAGCATCAGGTATGGTGGATAGTCACGATACTGCTATATTAAGGGTATGCCATTGGCCAAGCTTTTCTCCAGCATAATACTGGTCTCATTAATTATCTGTGCGTCTGTACGGGCCTCCTACGCCGGTCCCGGTATCGGTTCAAATCTGGGTCTGCGCTCACAGGTAGATGCTAAAGCACAGGGGGGAGCATTTCAGGTTCCAGCAGAGCTGCGAGCGCGTGTTGATTTCTGGAAGGATATTTTCGCTACCTACACCTCAAACCAGATTGTAATTCACTACAGAGATTTTCCCCAGGTCCGCTTCGGGCTGCTAGATTTCTCAAACGAAGCCAAAACAATGAATCCCGTTGTTCTGGAACGCTACAAGGATAGAATCGAAAAAGAGGCTCTCACCACGATGCGAGAGCAACTAACGGCGCTCTCAAAAGGGGAGGAACCCAAGACGCCGTTTCAGCAGCAGGTTGCAGATCTACTCCGTGATATTCCCGGTGGAGCTATTAAGTATAAGCGCTTAATCGATGACGACCTAATCCGCACACAGTCAGGAATCAGGGAGCGCTACGCGGAGGCGATTCGTAAGTCTTGGCGCTATCTACCCGTAATGGAGCAGATTTTTGTTTCGGATTATGGTCTGCCTAAGGAGCTAACCAGGCTGCCTTTTATTGAGTCATCCTTTGACTATACCGCATACAGTAGCGTTGGAGCGGCTGGTATCTGGCAATTTATGCCGCGCACCGCGCGCGCACACAAGATGCAGGTTGGAAGATACGTTGATGAGCGCCGCGATCCGATCCGCGCAACACGTGCAGCCGCTGAATATCTGCGAGCTGCGTACAGCTCGCTTGGAACGTGGCCACTAGCCATTACCTCGTATAATCACGGTATCAGTGGGGTGCGCTCCAAGGTTAAGCGTGCCGGAACTAATAACTTAGCCGCCATTATCGAAGATCCACGTGAGCGCTACTTCGGATTCGCCTCAAGTAATTTCTATCCGGAGTTCCTAGCAGCGCTTGAGATCTTTCAGGACCATCAAAAATACTTTCCAGAGATCCCAATTGAGCAACCGTTGCGGCTTGTATCTGTGCCGATCCGGAGCTCCGTATCAGCAAATCACGTCGTGCGTCAGACCGGAGTTTCGATACAGGCACTTAAGGAGGCTAATTACGCACTCCTAGATCCGATTTGGCGTGGTGCGGCGCGTATTCCAGCCGGGTACGTATTGCGCGTACCGATTGAATATCAGCAGCATGCCGAACGTGTTATCACGCCTGAGAACGTGCCAATGCGAGCGGCTTCAAAGACAAAATCCTCTGGCAGTAAATTACCCGCCCCAATAGAGCCGGCGCAAGCGGAGGAGCGCGAGCCGCGCATATCCAAGCAGCGCTATATTGTACAGCCTGGTGACTCCCTCTTTACGATCAGCAAGAGAAGTGGAGCTTCGATTAAAAAGATAAAGCAAGCAAACCGCCTGACCAGCGCTAAGATTATGGTAGGACAGATAATTATTATTCCGTAACGGGATCTGGGTCATTCTCAGACAGGGCAGAGCTGCTCTGCTGCACAAGGAACGATAGGTGCGGGATCTCTGCAGATACCGCAAAGACCTCCTTCTCAAATGAGTTTGTGAGACGCCCCAATTTACGAGCTTCGTTTACCAGTGATCCGAGAGCAGAAGTTCTAACACTTGCCGTAACTGAATCAGCGTGACGCGCACGAACGATGTCAAGGAACGCTACGCGCGCCCATGGTTCTGATACAGCACGGCCTCGAATGCGTTCAAGTAGCTGGCGGAACTGCTCTACTTCGAGTCCATTCACCTGCCTGAGGAGGTCGAAATCATCGGCAATAAGACGTGAGATAAGGGAGCTGCTGTTATCCCTTAATATTTTCAAGGCCAGCTCTAAGGCGCTGCGCTGCTTTGTTGCAAGTGCTGCATCCTGAGTTGCTGCCCCTTCCTCAGTTATGGAAGCAGTCGGATTTGCAGTGAGAAACTCAGGCTGAAAAAGTCGCGCATATTTTTCATCCGCGAGAGAGGATAACTCTTCGAGTGGGATGCTGCGCTCACTGGCAAGCTGCGAAATCTCCTGGATAGCGTTTTGTCGTTCGCTACGACTGAGTAGATCAGCACGTCGCCTGCTTTCCCTATTATCAGCTGGATCCTCGACCTTGACCTTGGTTGCTAAAAGGTGAAGCAAGGCCAGGCTATGTGCTGGATTAATCAGCCTATCCTTTAATGCAAGCAACACAAGTCGATGGGCGGTAGCCCACTCCTCGCGCGAAAACCAACTCTGGTTAGCCGGTATGCGCACGTTGTTGGGAAGCTCAAAGGTTAAGGCGAGCTCATATTCCTGGATAGACATTACTCGACCGAGCATGCGCATCGCTTTATGTAGCTCTACTGCGGATGCCAGGCCGAACTGCAACCGTTTTTCAGCATCCTGCGCCGTTACAAGCAGTCCCTGCGTTTTTATGCCCTGTTTGAGCTGCGTTTGATTAAGCGCGCGCGGAGCTATGCCGGTTGCAAATACTACCGCCGCAAGGCGCTTGAGGCCCTGTAGCTCAGAGCTCTGGAACAATAGAGCGTTTGTGGTGGAGAGTACGCTACCGGCTAGCTCTTTGCGCGCAGAGATTAAGCGCTGCTCTTGATTCTCAAGCATGCTGCTAATTATAGAGATAGCGACCTCCTGCAGGGGTTTGGTTTCAAGCGCCTTGAGTAGTACGTAGCGTTGCTCTAGTAGCTGTTTACGCGATAAATCGCCTGTAAATGTGACCGTGCCTAAGCTCGGGATCACAACACCACTGAGCGTTGCTGAGAGTGCTTCATGCATCGGATCCTGCTCCCACCGCTTTAAAATTTGGGCAGCCAGGTACAGTGCCTCCAGATTATGACTGTGAGCGCAGAGGATTGCGATCAAGGACTCAGCTGCTTGCTTGGCGACGAGCTCTCCCTCATTTGACCGGCCGGCTAGAGCAAAAAGGGTTGATATAAGGAGCTGCAGCTCAGAGCGAGTTAGGGTAGTAGCGTTTTGTAGTATAGAGATAGTGGTGAGAGCTGATTCGGTATGGGCTTCACGGATAACATCTAGCACCTCTTCTAGCGTGAGCGTCGTGCCATTAAGCTCAAAGCTGCTAGCCGGACCATCATCAGTCATGCCCGGTATCTTAAGTAGTAGAATAGCTAGCTTTGTGTTGCTATCAGTCATAAAATTAGTACGCCCCGCCTCATGTATCTGATAGGCTAAATAGTTACCTATCCAGTGGTATGGTGCATTATGGTAAATGAGTTACCTAAAGGGCAGCTTATAACTACTTGAATTATTTAAGGTAGCTACAAGGGTAGGCGGGCAGGGCAAAGAGCGATGTTTTATTGACCGTAATCGTATTGGCGATCCTTATAGAGATGCTAGAGCACGAATTTTAACAGAGTGCCCATATCATTCCTAAGTTTAACAAGTAGTTTGTTATGTCGCTAGACAAGTTCATAATGAGGGGATTCACCGGCAGTACCGGCTCTAGTGCGGGGCAGTGGGTATCGAGCAGCCGAGACTCACACAAAGAGCAGACCTTTCAACCTGATCGTGATACCGGTAGCAGCTTCGTGCTTGGTGGGGGAGGAAGCTCTGGGCGCTCTAAATATAATGACAGTAATAGTGGTTCTAGATTAGGACAGCAAGGGACACCGTCTCTATCACCGCGCGATGAGATTCGGTTGCACGGCGCACGGGGCAGTGGAGATATTCCGTCTGGGTGTTTCGGAGGAGGGGGAGGCAAGTCCGCTTCAAGTAGTGCGGATAGCAGTAAGGTGATTCCAGCGGTGTTTCTAGCCGTTGCTTTTTTTATCTGTATGTTTATTGCGATCTCAGCAAGCCCAGCGTCGAATCAAGGGTTAGAGGGCAGGCCAAAACCCAACCTCGGCGCTAATCCGGCCACCAACCGTAACTTTCAACCTAGTTGGTCACGGTAACGTTTTTATCAATAAAGCTAGCGACAGCAGCGCGCAGAGGTTCAGCACCAAGCTCAATAGAGTTAATATGCGTGGCCCCTGGCACGATCATAAGGCTTTTTTCACATGAGGCGAGCGCATAAAGTTGATGGGCCATCGTAACAGGAACAACTAGATCGGCCTCTCCGTGGATCATAAATAGCGGCAGCCGTAGCCGAGGCATCCTTTGATCGTTGCGAAATCTGTTCGGCACAAGTTTCCATACAGGCAGGTATGGGTAGAGATAGCGCGACATATCCAAGGAGTTCGTAAAGGTGCTTTCGGTAATAAGGCCGGCCGCTGGAACGTGTTGCAATAGCTCTAAGGCTACAGCGCCACCCATGGAGCATCCATAAACGATTATCTGCTCAGGCGCATATCCCAGCTCGTAGCGCAGGTGTGAGTAGGCAGCACGCGCACTGGCGTAGAGCCGCTCCTCAGAGGGGGCCCCACTGCTCGCTCCATAACCCGGATAGTCGAAGCATAAACAGGCAGCCCCGATAGAGGAGAAGAGTTGGTAGTGCGCGGCAAATTTGGTCAGGTTGTGTTTATTGCCGTGGATAAAGAGCACGGCATATCTCGAAGAACTGCCAAAGAACGCCCCATCCAGATCTAGTCCGAACTCCCCACCAAAGCGAAATCTCGCCGCATTAAAACGGGTAAGGCCACCATAATCTGTACTGGTTGGCTTAAAGCTTAATCTTTGTTCGAGATAGTTTAGCACAGAACCAAAAGGTTACCTGCTACCCCTCTTGAGCAGCTTGCGTATCCTGGTTCAGGGTAAGCTCTTCTATGTTCTTTGGCCAGAGGCAGATAATATCCGCACCTGGAACCTGAAACACAACAAGCTCGTCACCATCGCGACGGAAGCCGTAACGCACCGCACCACCGTTATCACGGAGCAGGTCACGGCAAGCCTTGTCCTGTCCGTCGAACCAAAGTTGCTGGTAGCGCTCAAGAAGCGAGTTATCATCGAGCAACTCGCGGTCTAGCATCGCCAAACAACGTGTATCAATGTTGACCTCGCCGAGCGTTTCGGTCGCATCCTTCACCATATCCGGAGCCTCAAGTGAATCTCCCTCAGGATGAACAACTATTGTGTAAGCAAATGGATCGCGCTCGATACGGTACGTTCCGCGAGTTACCGCGATAACCTTTCCACCATACTCACGGATCACTTCATTCTTTACCGTTGTATCCTCATCAACAACCGTAGCCATCTTTTCGATGAACTGCGGATTGGCGAGCATGAACTGATCAATCAAGACTAGATCGCCGCTTTCGATAGCGATCCTCTCCCGCTGGTTGCCACTCTCAGCACTCTGTCTAGGGTGCCGTCGGGAGTGTCTATCACCGCGACCTCCTCTCTGAGATCGCCCCCTTGAAGGGCCTCCGCTACCACGCTGTGGGCGCCGTCCACCTCCATTCCCTCTCTCTCTTCTCATATGAAATTACTTCCTAAGCTCAAAAAACGAATTATCAAAATTACCACCGGTAAGCTGACTTTAAAAAGCTTCCAAATGGCTAAGAATATTGGGGAAGCATATCAGAACAGGCGCGTTGTGTCATATAGGCACTCGGCAACTTATTTTGCCACATTTCAACAGGTTAGAGCATTAGTTTGCAGGAGCTGAGGGATCTGAGACCAGATCTGTAAAGCTCAACAGCGATTGGGTCGATAGTCCCCTTGATCGAAACGCCAACTATTGGGGCGTTGAAGAGGATCGCGAAAACGCTCTTGAGGACCGCTACGTGCACCTCTTTGAGAAGCGAATCCACTTCCGTGGTCCCCCTCGGGGGGCCACTTTATTTTTAAGATGAGGAAACAGGGTTCATGCATCAATCAGAGATACATGTAGCAGGGGCAAATGGAGAGATCGCAGTAGGATTAGGGCTCTGGTACGATTCCGAGCGGCTAATGCTGGAGGGGATCTATCTTGATGAGGTCACAGCCTACCGCGCACGCAAGGGGTGGATTGAGGCCTTTGAGGTGAACTTTCTGCTTGAAGATAGAAATGATTTCGTGGTGCGGGTTTATTCGCAGCAGGAGATTGGGCGTTTCTGCGTAAAGTGTGAGTTCGCCTCCGCCTGCGGGAGATATGCCTTTTGGCGGCTGACTCATCACCAGGCAACGGAGGTACAGTTTCTACTCGAAACGGCGCACCTCCCGGTCTTTAGCACGCTTCCTGAGTTGCCTATCTTTGATTCATACCGAGATACAGAGATGCCGTTGAGGGTCACTCATACACCGCATACCCCGAAGTGGCTTTCAATCTGGGGTATGCTACGTACGCTCAGCGTCTCCCTCCTGGCCAGAACGAAGGGAACGAGGGGAGTAGTGCCGCGTTAAAACATTTAGTGTCTCGTTTTTTCAAGGCGTGAGATAACTCCAGAAACTTCATAGTGGAGGCGACGCTAGTGGCAACAACGGGCGCGGATGGTAAGCACATCATAGCAGCGGGAGAGGTTGGCGCTTTCACCGTCTGCGCGCAATCCTGGAAGCTCAAGTGGGTCGATAAGCAGGGAGCACGGGTCGCCTTTGAGGAGAAGCTTCTCGGACAGAAATTGCATCAAGATTGGTCAAACATCTTTGATGAATCGCTTAAGCTTGGGCTGTGGATTCGATACCTTGCGGTGCTACTGTGCGCGGCGCTCGTTCTCTTTTTGCTGCTTAACCAAGAGGGCATTCCTATCGATAAGTTGCTGGCTATCTCGATTAGAAACAATGGGCTGCAGCTCCTACTGCTCATTGGCGCAACCCTGCTTGTGATTCGCTCATTCTCGCGAGCTGCTGGTCGTCGAAGAAAGGCGAGTGGTTTCTCATCGTCCTCAATTACTATCTCAATCGAAGGGAGTACGATCCTGCCTGAGCGCGAATATATCTCTCTTGCTCAAGGATTAGCCGGTAAGCCCGATGCTTTGATAGAGGAGGCCGGACTTATCATTCCTGTAGAACGCAAACCGCTCGCCAAGAAATTACGCGATCGCTACATTGCACAGCTACTTGTATACATGCGGCTGGTCGAGGAGTTCGAAGGTAAGCGTCCGACACATGGATATCTACTGCTTGGCCCGACATGCAAACGTATCAGGGTTGATAATACCGAAGCCAAGCAACGCTGGGCGCAGGGCCTAATTGACCAGATGCGCCGGATTCTGGACGGAGGTCCTGTCACGCCAAGTCCACATCCGATTAAGTGTGCTAAGTGTGACGTCAGGCAGCGCTGCTATGCGCGGGCTGATGTAGTGCAGGATCCGACAGCCGGACGCGACAAGGAGAGGTGATATGGTGTTAGTGCTGTAGCGCCTCTGAGTTGAAACGCTCCCCAGGCGAGAGCACCGTTCCACGCAGAAACTCCGCAGTAGACATCTGGCGCTTCCCAGCAACCTGGAGCTGCTCGATCAGAAGGCTTCCCGATCCGCAGGCAACTTCTAAATAACCACCGTGAATAGATATAACGGAGCCAGGAGTGGCAATGGTTTCTGAGGAAAAAGTAGATTCATGCGCTAGCAGTATCTTGAGGCGCTCGCCGCGCCAAAAGGTAAAGCATCCTGGACGGGGAGAGAGCGCTCTAACGGTGAGCGCTATCTCTCGCGAGGAGGTGCTCCAGTTAATAAGACCCTCCGAGGCTGCAATCTTGTTGGCATACGTTATGCCGATATTTGGTTGCTCAACGGGGGTAGAGCGTCCCTCGATGATCGCATTGAGATCGCTACACAGTAGCCTCGCCCCAATATCTGCCAGAGAGTCATGTATTGTCTGACAAGTATCAGTGGCGAGAATTGGAACGCTCTGCCGAGAGTAGACCGCCCCCGTATCTAACCCCTCATCCATGCGCATCAGGCATACGCCGGTCTCGTGATCGCCTGAGAGGATTGCACGCTGGATCGGGGCCGCACCCCTCCAGCGAGGAAGCAGAGAGGCGTGAATATTTATACAGCCGTGTTGCGGCAGATCGAGCACAGCTTTCGGAAGGATCTGTCCGAAGGCGATTACAACGCCAACATCAAAGGGGCCTAGCTCTTGAAGGGACTCCAAAAATAATGGCAACTCTTTTTTGAGCGATGTTGGTTGCAGTACCGTTATTTGGTGCTGGAGCGCTAGTTGCTTAATCGGAGATGATTGGATCTTGTCACCCCGCCCAGCAGGCCTATCTGGCTGAGTCACGACAGCTCGTATAGAGACATTCGGCACGGCGAGGAGTGTAGTAAGACTCGGAACTGAGAACTGAGGTGTGCCAAAAAATATAACGTTCATTAAGTCGTGGCGTTAAGCCTCCAGCTCCACATCGTTTTTTGCGCACCACTTCCGAAATAGAACTTTCTTTAATCTACTTAGATGATCGACGAAGAGGGTGCCGTGCAGGTGATCGATCTCATGCTGCAGAGCAAAGGCTAGCAGCTCAATGGCCGCCACCTTATAGAGACGACCAAGTCGATCTTGTGCTTGCACGGTGACACCTTCATGTCGTTTGATGGTGTCACGGTAATCGGGGATACTAAGGCAGCCCTCTTCGGAGGAAACTATGCGCGCAGACCTCTCGACAATCTCTGGATTAATCAGTTCAAGTCGGCCCCTATGCAGGTGCGCCTCGGGCGATTGCTTGCTAAGAGAGGTGACGAACGGGGTCTGTATACAGTCGAGCGAAATATCAATAATTGCGATCCGCTCTGAGCGTCCAACCTGAGGAGCTGCCAGTCCAAGACCGTTGGCACCGAGCATGGTCTCATACATATTGTCGAGAAAGGTATGGAGCCCAGCTCCAAATGTGCTGACAGCGCTAGCTGGCGTGCGCAGGACTGGGTCCGGTATGTATTTAAGCTGCAACATAGCCATTTGATTATTAGACCAAAATTAAGGTGTTTTGTCGATGTATATGGGGTGAAACATGGGCAGTGGAAGTCATTTGTCGACCGTGCCCCATTCTGCAATACTCTTCCCTATATGGTGGAGATGTCCCTTTCAGAAGCGCAGTTATTCCGCATGCTAATATCCCTATTTGGCAAGGATAATATCGTCTGGAGTATGAGTGTGCGAACGGTATGTGGAGGCCACTACCCACTACTAGAGGATCAGAGTAACGATCAGATTAGGGCCTGGGCAGAGGAGAGCAATTGCCTATTTACCCTGGTGGATGATCAAGATATCCCCAAGATGGTTATCGAGTTCGCTCCAGATTTTAACGCCTACATCGAGCTCCAGCAGATCGAGCGACAGCAGCGGTTGCCCGCGCTGCTTAAAGCTTGCGGAATTCAGTACATTACGGTGAGCGTTAAGGAGTTTAAAGAGATGCTTGATTCCACTAGCAACCTCGATCTTATCTCCTTTCTAAAGGATAAATTTGGTATCGAGGAACCCGTCGAACAGGAGGGGGAGTAAACTCAAATATGGCCAATACTCCTAGATCCATATTGGCGGTGCTAGTCATAAGCGCTCTGGGGGGTGTTGTGATTGCCGCCTTAGGAGGGGCAGCGGTAGTGCGATCTAACGTTCAACTACTGGTGCTTCTTATACTCATTATACCACTTAGCCGGATCTTATACGGGGATATTCGAATACCGCGCGTTCTTCTGCTAGGTGCGCTGCTCGCCACTCTGACGGGGGCGCTTCTGCGAGATGCAGCAAGCACCGTTTCAAATGATACTTTTGTAATAGCGCAGTTAAAGCAGGACAAGCTGCAGGTAGAGTCCAAGATTCTGCGAGATGGAATGCGGCGCTCGGTAAGTAGCCTGCCGCTGCTGCGTGTTGGAACTATCGATCGAGCTATCTCTACACGTGCAGATGCCGAAAGGGTGCTACTTGATGATAATCACATCAACGGTGTCGTGTGGGGCACACAGCGCTGGGTGAACGTTTCATTTCGGGTAGCGCCAGAGATCTCACTTAACGCACTAAATCCAGCAAGCTATGCGCGCGACTTTCTGACCCGCAATCGAGTCGCTAATTTGCGCGTAATCATAGCTATACCCTTAGTCGGTATGTCTAATGCAACGTCCCCTGCAACTTCCGACTTTATCGGAAGGCTCGCCGATGTATGGGGCACATTCCCAAAAGCTTTGCTGGCCGCACAGGAGCAGCCTGACGTTGACGTTGATCTTGAACAAAAGTTGCGCGCAATGGCTAGGCTAAAAGCAGCCTGGACAAGCCCTGCACATCGGGCCGTGCCGATGTGGATGACGGGGACCTATCATCTTATGCGCGCTGTATCAGGTGTAGAGCTTAGCAGGGGAGAGCTGAAGTGTGCGTTACGCTCCTTTGAAGCCGCGCGCGCGCAGCTCAGACCAACCGATAATCCGGATCTAACCATAGCGATTGAAAACAACCTTGCAATAGCAACGCTCTTGCAAGCAGGGGTCGGGCTAGAGACTAAACAGGCGCGTCGACAGGCTCAAAAGATCTGGCGCAGCACAGCGGCCTATGCAGCTAAAGGCGCGGGCAAAGCTCCTGAGCTTAATGGTGCTCAGGCCGTTTTATCTAACTATGCAGCTTTAATTAATGATAATGAAAGTGCTCAACAGCGGAGGTAATATCAGATGAGCAACCTAGATCTCCCGCCAGCGCTTGAGTCTACAGACATGCAGTGGCTTGGTACCCGGCATGTCGGTAAGGTAAGGGATAGTTACGTGCGCGGTAAAGAGCGTGTGCTTATTGCAACCGACCGACTAAGCGCCTTTGATAAGATAATTACCTCCGTCCCGCTCAAGGGACAGGTCTTAACACAGATGGCAGACTTTTGGTTTAAGCGGGTTGCCTCTATCGTTAGTCATCACGTTGTTGCAGTACCAGACCCATGTGTGGTGATAGCACGTGAGGTTCGAATTATTCCGATAGAGGTTGTGGTGCGTGGCTTTCTTGCTGGTAGCGCATGGCGAGATTACAACGCTGGTCGACCGATTAGTGGTGTCACCTTGCCCCCCGGTATGCGTGAGTTTGAACGGTTGTTAGAGCCCGTGGTTACGCCCTCTACGAAGGAAGCGATCGGGAGCCATGATATGCCGATCTCCGAGGCCGAGATCGTTAAGCGCGGAATCGTTTCGGCATCGATCTGGGAGGAGGTGCGCACGAAAGCTTTACAGCTCTTCAGATTAGCGTCGCTTGAACTTTCAGAGCGCGGACTTATCTTTGTCGATACAAAGTATGAATTTGGACTGCTTGATGGAAGGGTCGTGCTTGCCGATGAGATCCATACCCTCGACTCATCACGATTCTGGATGGAAGGGAGCTATGAGGCTAAGCTCAGCGCGCAAGAGCCTCCAGAGATGCTTGATAAGGAGCCGATACGTCGTTGGTTAATGGAGCGGGGTTTTCAGGGAGATGGGGCTATCCCAACGCTCAGCGATGAATATCGCCATGAACTAATGAGGCACTATATCCGCAGCTATGAGCTTATTACCGGTACCATCTTTTATGGAGATATGAGTGCGCCAACTCCTAGGATAGAGCGCAATCTAAGCAGCTACTTCGGGCTGTAGAACTTGGTTTTGGGTTACCCACTCACGTATACCCCATATTTTGCCGACAGGGTTAGTAGGCTAGCATACCAATTGTGAATAGTTACCCACGAAAAAGGTTCCAATAGATGAAGCAACTGCTCTGGGTGTCACTCGTTATCATGGTGGGTTCCTATATCTCCCTCTCGATAGGGGATCCCGATCTATGGTGGCACATTACGATCGGTCGCTGGATCGTCTCACACCACACAGTTCCTAGCGTTGATTACTGGAACATGTTCAGTGGCGACAAGCTCTGGCGCGCCTATTCTTGGAGTAACGAGGTGCTACTGGCGCTTGTTGATCAATGGGCTGGGGAAAAGGGGCTTCTAATCTTTCAGATCTTGTTAGCATGTAGCTTGGCAGGCACCCTATTTTACATATACGGCAGGATCGCACGCGATTATTTCGTGGGCAGTCTGCTCGGCATCTACGGTACAGTGGCTTGTTTCAATCATTTTACCCTAAGACCACAGGCGTTCGTATGGATCCTATTCGCAGCTACTATTGGGGTCGCCGATGCGGTGGTTGAGAGGGGTATTTCAAAGAAACGGCTCGCCGTGTGCGCCGTGCTTGGCTGCATCTGGGCTAATTCACACCTGACAGCAGTACTCGGATTAGCAGCACTGTTTCTCTGGTCCGTTCAGGATACAAGGCAGAGAGTTTCTCTTAGGCGTGCAATTATTCTTTCATTTGCGTTCTTCGCCGGCACATTAATAACCCCCTACTATGGAGGTGAGTGGCTGACATTCATTGCAAAGGGTGGGCACCCTTTACAGTACAACGTTATCTCTGAGTTTCAGCCCGCAACTATACTGCAGTATTCTACGGTATTTGTGGTGTTACTGGGGGTGCTTCTGGTAGTGGCATGCCATTCGGGGCGAGCTCTCCCAACGCTTGGACGAATTATGCTCGGTGGTGGCATGACGTTGGCAGGATTGACAGCGTTAAAGTTTCTTCCCTTTGCTGCGATCGCCCTGTGCGCTATCTTTGCTGTGTGGTGGCGCCAATGTGCTCAGATGGCAGAGGGCTTGGTCGATGACAATGTTGCGGAGGGGCTGAGACAGCTGCGCGCAAAGTTCTTGGGCCTTCAAGACAAAACGGTTGGAGCGCTTGCCTTCTTTGTGCTCGTGCTCTCAATCATCAACATCCGCCCATTACTGCAGCGCCCGGTTGCAGTTGAGATAATTCCAAAGACGGCAGTAGACTTTATTAATCAGCATAATTTGCCTCATCCGATCCTGAATGAGTTCGGAACTGGTGGGTACCTGATGTACCGCTACAGCACCCCGCAGGGAGATCCGATCCACAAGGTTTCAATCGATGGTAGAACAAACGTCAATGCCCCGGAGGTCTGGGATCTCTACTATAAAAGCCTCACCGGTAGGGCTGGCTGGGAGGGGTATATTGAGAAGGTCCAGCCAAACAGCATCATTTGGAGGCAGGGGAGCCCCCTTACCTCGCTTCTGTTGCTATCACCTGAATGGTGCCGGGTCTTTGCCTCCGGCAGTGAAGATGAGAACTTTGTTGTCTTTATAAAACGAGATGAGTTTAACTCTAGGCGTACCGAGCTATCGTCGATCGACTGTAGCTAAGTATAATAATCGTAACTGGTCACCGTAGTTTAATGTCGCGATTAAAGCTACTCAGATTACGGCGAAGTTTCATAGGTAATTCGATTGGCCGTCCCCTGATCGGGGACGACAGATTTTGTGACCAGTTAATGTTATCACCCCCACCGCATTGCTGCGCCAGCAGCTTGCGCTGCTGGACGGGATCCGCAAATCGACCCCTTAGGGGCTATTGAGTGTCATTACCGTATGCGAATATTTCTGGAATATGCTGACTAGTTACTATAATTCAATACAGAGGCGAGCTCGCATCGAGGATTGCCATAGGGAACGTTAATATGAGGATAGGAAGCTCTTTGGTGTGGCCGGCGTTGGTAATC